>Ga0209700_101014_pt1 | contig 56906 bp, 18 predicted proteins | sample SiratroredBW_FD_187528 | JGI IMG/M metagenome (GOLD analysis project Ga0209700, IMG submission 187528) | Root nodule microbial communities of legume samples collected from California, USA - Siratro red BW (SPAdes) (version 2) | ecosystem: Host-associated > Plants > Roots > Nodule | place: USA...
AAAAAAAAAAAAAAAAAAAAAAAAAAAAATAAAAAAAAAAAAAAAAAAAAAAAAAAAAAAAAAAAAAAAAAAAAAAAAAAAAAAAAAAAAAAAAAAAACAGGTTATAAGAACCGAAACAGTGTGTCAAAAATTCAACATACCCAGCAAGTCTTCAAATGAATCTGTCAAAAGTGATGAATCCATTAACAGGGGTGGTGAGAAGACTTGATCCTGTGCATCCTCAAAGTCAAAAATTGATCGCTGAGCATCAGATGTTGCATTTGAACCAGTAAACGAGAGAAACCCATTGACATTGTCATAATCAGAGAGTCTTTCCAAATCATTCAACATATCTGGAAGTTCATCAAACTTACTCACCCCATGCCCACTGGATGCATGACTCTCAAGCAAGGAATCATCCATTTGTGATACAAATAATCTTTTGCTCCTCAATGAAGCTCCCCTTTTTTCGGCATCTAAATGAGAAAAGCCGGTTTCTGAAAGAGGGACAAAGAAGTGCTCTGAACTTCCATCAGATTGACTATCCCGTGATGAATCTGAATTACAAGACCGCAAAGACAGCGCTGCTTCTCTTACCGACCTCTTCAAATTCTGGACATAAGCACTGTCACTATCTACAAAACAAAGCCATTATCAGCCACTTTTTCCTAACAAAACTATGAAATGCCCTTGAAAAAAATATCATAAGCTTCAATAAAAACTTAAGCTAATAGGTGATCCCAGCCCAAGAATGATTGTATATCTCTTAATATAACAGCTCAAACAAATAAAAATAAGCATGGACGGTGCCCAAACTCACTTTCCTTAGTGCTGAAGCTTAATTAATTACGAAGAATGGGGATCATGGAGTCATAGAGGCTTATGATAAGATGTCAAGGACCAACTCTCCTAAAAGCAAATAAATTGGATGGAAGCTCGAGGATATTTTATGAAAAAACATTTAGGTAGAACTCTTAGGATGACAAAGCATACCTTCAGCAGAACTGGCTACTTCATTATTTGAAGGAGGTTCCAGAGATTTGCTGTCAGAGAGGTTCTCCGTTTGGCTGGTTTGAGGAGCATTACTCTGGCGCCTTTGGACATTTCCAGCTTTTCCAGAAGATGGGGTCAAGCTAAACAATTGAGGTAGCTTTAAAGTGGGAGGACTAACAGAAACCTTGTCAAGCTGAATATTAGATAATCTTGAAGTCGCCTCGCTTACATCATCAGTGCTATTGTCCTAAGCAATATAAAGTGATACCAAAAAAAGGGACAAAATCAGACATGGTATTGTGAAGGGATTAAACCAACAATCACATTACACTAAAATAGAACAATACCATCCTCCCACTACTCTGTGACTGGATAGGTGACGTTGACCGACCGTTGTGTCTGCTCATTGGAGGTAGATTTGAGGCTATACAGTTAACCTTTTCTGTACACTCTGCTATGGACTTCTGTATGGTTGGAGCAACGTCCTTGAGTTGGTTGATAAGCACCTGCAAATTAAACATGCAACAGTGTGAAATTCCTAGGCTATAGGAACAACAGTTACAGATCAACTGTATATATACAAGATACTCAATACCTACTGCAGAAGATATGAAGAGATAGAGTAAAGCTGGCTCAAAATATACAACAATGTTTAAGTGTAAAACCAGCAGCTAACTGAAAGGGAATGCAACTCCTCCATGGCCAGTGTTATAGGCTGAATAATAAAGCTAACTATAGTTTACTATAATAATTATGTACAAGAAGCTGTCAGCAAACACGGAAAATAAAGGGTCTGTTTGTATCTTAAAGATACAGTCCACCAACTAAAAAATGTAACAATTTATATATAAATCTAATCCCTTTGTCCACTTTTATAAGCAATACATCCCCAAGCAAAGTAAATTTTCCAGTAAATATATATAACTTTATGCACAATAATAGTCTCAAAAAGGTCAATTAACTAAGTAGTATAAAAACTATTAAGGACATGGACATCATTTCTCCTTCTTCATATAAGCATCAAGTTGGTATAAAAGCTTTATCACAAACAAGTGACAATTAAAATGAAACTGCATTAGAAAGGAATTCAACCTTGGTAGAATCTAGCTGATGCTAAAACATGGTTTAATGCATTACCTGGAAGCTAGCTAAATGTTGCTGATGCTCTGCAAGGGTTGCTGCTAAAGACTCAGCATGGCCACTTGAACCTTCTTCCTGTCCACTGCGCAATATATCTGGACCCTCTCCATCATTCGCTTTTGCCTAAAGATCACAGTATGCTTTAGATGTTTCTCTAAGCAATAAATAAGAGAACAACAAAATATGACATGAATTAACTTACTAATACTCATTGTTATTCTCAACTGAATAAAAAAGAAAATAATCATGATCCAGAGAAAAGAGAATTAAAAATTATTTAACTACAACAATAAATAATAATCACCAAGTATTTGGAGCAACAAAGTTCGATTATCTTAATTTTCAAAGTTTGGACCATAAAAGCAACAACTGTATTATTGAAAACACATTACGAAAGTTTGGGACAACTTTCTCATTAACAAAACAGCAATGTTAAGAAAAGAACCTTTATCGCGATTATAGAGTTTGATATTTTTCCTCCGAGATATTTATTCAATGTTATAATTATAGAAATAAGGCGCATATATTTCATAACCATCTACAATTAGGACATTCTGGTAGACAAAAATGCAAAAGACAATGACAAGTTTCAAACATTTGTCGAGTTTGATTTGTGAGAGTTGTCAATTAGATATATTCGCCAATCTTTTCGTGTTAGTTTTAATAAACAAGTTTTGTTTCTTTTTTTCTTTAGTTCACTTCGCTTTTTTGGGTATCTCTCCTATTGCTATTCCTTCTGGTTTTAAATATTTGGATTTGGATAATGAAAATTTATCCTATGAAATCAAAACACAATTTGGTAGATCCATACATGTTTTGTGTGGTGACAACACCAGCGAACATTTATCTAGCCAATTCCTGCAGTTCATGGTATCCAATTGTATTCTTCATCAGTCTTTCATACTCAACAAAATGTAGTTGAACATAAAAATGGATATGTTTTGAAACTACTCATACACTTCTTTACATTCATGCTCCTCATTGTTTTGGGGGATGTTGTCCTAACATCATGCTATCTCATTAACGAGATATCATCAACCGTCCTCAGTAGTAATCAAGTACCTCACTCTGTCCTTTTTTCTCATTTCCATTTGCACATTCTTCCTCCACATGTGTTTAGTACCACTTGTTTTGTACATAACCTCACATCCTTAGTCATCTGGGTTTGCCTAGGGTTCTACATCAACAGTTGCGCCTACCCAAAAACAGAGGAGAGGTCGATGAGTCTAGCAATGGTGGTTTCATTAAGTTTTGACTTCAGTAGGGCGATATGTGGCTTACAAACGCTAGAAATGTTGACACACAACGGCGTGCGTGACAAAGATTTAGGATTCAAGTCTCTCAGGGATAGGCCAATTAAGGGTCATTGAATCACCTAGTATGGTTATGAAAAAGAAAGTCTAAAAATGAATAGTGATGGAATGAAAAGAAGGGGCTGCAATGAAGACGACTGAAAAATGAGAAAAGTGCCAAAGCCCTCAAGATGGGGAGCATTGATACCAACTTGAAAAGGAGAGGAATGATCTTTAATATTTTGTGATAATAATCACAATGTACAAGGTTCCTATTTATACCGTTAGGACAATGAATTCCTTCCTAGAATCATGGATTTCAATCTTTCTTGAGTATGCTAATTATACTAAATAACAATAATAGGGAATAAATAAAGAAAAATATTATTTTTTATAATATTTACAACACTTCCTATCTCACAATATTGGCATCTCATTTATGAACCCAAAACATATCACAGTATCAACATATTCAGATTTTAACTGATAATAAAAATAAAACAAAAATAACGCACAACTTTGAAGTGCTTGATTATAATATGATATTAGTCTTAGAAGTTCTTTTTTATTTAGCTCTATGCTAAAAAGATTCAAATTTACAAATGATTCCCTATTTATAAAAGCAGTTTATTAAACCATTTTTTAACCCATATCACTAATAAACATACAAATGTATTTATATTACACATGCAGCTATAATAAGCAAAATGTGACCAGGTACTTTAAACTTGACATCTAAACCTCAACCTCTTTTCTCCAAATGGATCAAAAACCGAAGAAAAAAAAATAAAGAGAACAAAAGGGATAAAAAGAATTGTCATCCACTAAGTTAGAATGTCACCCAAAACAGCAAAAAGGATCCCTGATTCCTTTGCCTCAAAGCATGCAAGACATGGGTTCTTCAGGCTAACCAGCAGATAACTCTAGCAGCCATCAATTTTATTAAAGAACATTTGCTTATTTTATTTTACTCCCTTTCTTTTTTTTCACATTCATTCAACATCTTCAGATTTTAAGGATCATCTAGGTGACATCTGAGTGAAAATAATACACTGTAGAGTGAACATTGACAGTCTAGCTCAATGCAGCATCTTTTGCGGATAAACAATGAGACTTTATTGATTCTTTTCCTCATTCAGATTAAGACAGATTATGTGAAATCCAAATCCTCTCAGTTGCAGGGTTTAGATTTGGCTTCAACAAGAGAATATTAAATTCAAAGTTGAGGATATTCTATCAAGCTTGAAAGAAAGAAATTATAAGAGCATACCAGATGAAGTGATTGTTTGTGGATACGCTGCAAGGCATGGGTCCATCGCCGTATAACCTCTGCTACATCAACAGTTGGGTGGACTCTTCCAGTTCTGTCATCCACTCTTGCTAAAGTCTCATTGCTAAAGTGTGATCCATCATTCTCTTCTTTGTTATCAATCGAAGGCAAATCCCCAGACTGACCAGATAATACATCTGAATAAGGAGCTTGAGAACTCTGATCCATTGCTGCCAGCAAAGATGACCCAGAAATTCGATACCTGAAATTTTTGTAACAAAAAGTAAGCTGGTAAATTTGGTAAACATGTATTGGAAAGTCAAGGCAGGCTACATCACTACATTACCTGTGTTCTCGATGAGCTATCAGGTCCTCGATAGGACCAGATGCAAGAACTTCATGTTGACCTGTATCAAAAACTCAATATCATCATATGCTACTCGTTTTTATAAAACAGATAAAAAATTGAACGAGGATTCTAGCCCGTGGAGAGACAAAGCAAGGAACCTTAATATCATAAGTGAAAGCATACCAATACCAATGGTTTATCATCAGTCATCATTGAAAAGGTAATGGAAATATAAGAAATGATAAAGTAAAATAAAAAATTCAAAAATTTACAATTTTGTATACCTAATCCACAAAAATGGCATAATCATGTTAGGCTGCACTGAGAAGAGCAAAAACTTACTATTGCTCAATTCATAATTACAGAAATACAATTGTAAAGATATAACGCAAGAAATCAAACTCACTAGAATAACATGATCTATTAGACATGGAAAGTGCAACAGCAGTATTAATAATTACACTTACTTTTACGGGCTAATAAAGACTCCCATAGACGAGTGGCCTTCGAAACTAAATGGGAATTCTGACTTGAACTGGAGACAAGATCGTCCCAGAGCTCTCCTTCCAACTTCACTTTATTCCTCAAGTCATGCAGTTTTTCCAATTCTTGTTGCAAATAAGCCTGAATTAAGATTTTATATTATTATAGCATAAGTGAAAAATAAATAAGGAATATTCCTGATGGGAGAGAGAACATGAACTTATAATACACAATACATAAGATATGGAAGATGGATTTGGAACAAAGCCTTCAGTGATCGAGATATACCTCTTCAGCACATAAGCCTCGAAATTCAGCTGTCATTTCATGAGCCAAATTTGACCACATAGCCTGTCGTTGTACTGCCATCTCTGCATTCTTAAGAAACTTTCTTCTTTCAAGGGCTATTCTTGCCTGTTTAAGACCAAAGACTCAATTGAATTACTTAAAAGACCAAGTGAATCAACATAGAAATTAAAATTCTTTTCTTACCCATTTTTATCAGTATGGGCATATGAGAAATTTTTACACAAGTAGTAGGAAACACACAAAGACAACATATTATTGATTCTTTGTGCGACTTCAGCTTTAGAAAAATAATTACACAAAAAGGACAAAAAATATCTTGAGAACAGTTAGAATGACCCTATGGCATTATATGAAAACATGCCAAACTAGCCATATAATATCAATTACAACAACTCTTGCACATATTCCACATAACGATAGTCACTTCATCCTTAACTAAATTTTTTATGGAATATCTCCATTACCTTTGTAACTGGAAGTAGAGTAGCTGCATGTGAGAAGGCTACATCAGTCAATGGCGCAGGCAACGGGTTAGAAGATATGTCAGCAGTAAATGTCCTTCGATGAACCTCTCGTAAAGCATGCAAAGAAAGTTGCCATAGAAGCTCAACAAACCTACATCAGCATGTAGACTCAAATAACTTTAGAACTGTCTTTAACAAAATCCAAACAATGAACTTCCATTACCATCTTACCATATGAGACTACGATTAAAGCATAGCAAGAGCTCCAACTTACATGCTAATCAGTCCTTTTTAATTCACTTACTTTTTCTTGATCTCTCTTTACGCGTCTTCCACCATTTCAGCTATTCGTATTACGGCTTTCTATTAGTCTTCTTCTCATATGACCAAACAATTTTAGGTTATATTCTAATTGTACCATCTCTAAAATGCATTAACTCCCAATCTTGTCTAGCATTTGCACTCATCTACAACACTTAGCTTATTCTCGTTTTAGGTCTTTATAAACCAATTCAGTATCATAAACCAAGGATTTTATCTTTAATAGTACAGTAATGAGTATTATATAGGGGAAAAGTCTCAGTCACTATATGCCCCCAACAACTCTGTTCAGTTCAGCAATTCTTCAAATAACTCTTAAACTGTCAGCAGATTACAAATTGCCCATGATTTCACTGACTTTATCAATATCTATCCGTCAACAATGCACCAATTGACTAAAAGGCAAAACCCTTAAATCAAACTCACTTTCCCCCTACTCACAGGGATCAAGACAGCCAACTACACGCAAACACAAATCAGCATAGCACCACGCAATCAATCACACGCAAACATACTAACCTAGGTCCACAGCACGTAGCAAGTGAAGAAACCCTCGAATTACTCCTCGGCAACGCTCCCTGCGACTCAAGCTCGCTAATAATCCCTTGCACAACCTGTCCCAGCGCCATCCAAACACATCCACTCAAATTACATAAAATTTAGAAAGAAAAAAAAAAAAAAAAAAAAAAAAAAAAAAAAAAAAAAAAAAAAAAAAAAAAAAAAACAAATTCGATATACCTTGCGAAAATCACGCGACTGCGCGGAATCGAAAATCGGCCAGACCTTGTCGAAATCCTGAGAGATCGAGAAAACGCGAGTTAGAGTTGGAGCGAGAGATCATATAGGAAACGAGAGTAGTAGCGAAAGTGGATTGAGACATACTTTGGCGGATTGAATTGGACCTCTGAGAGAAGAAAGGATGAAGTAGAGAAGCTGTTCCCCCAATTTAGGGTTCGAGTGACGGAAATGCCCGACCCGAGGAGTCGCGTTGGATGCTCCGACTCCGATAATCGCCGGATCCAGTCCCAACAACAAGCAATTCGTGTACATTGCACTCTCCAGCTCTATCTCTCTCTCCTTCTCTCTGTCCATCGTCATCACCTTCTCTGACACACACTCTCTCTTTATCTCTCTCGCTATTTATATTCTTCTTCTTCCTCTACGCTGCTCTCTCTCTGTTTTTCCGTTGCTTCTTTTTCTTCTCTCCGATCCTGGTCTATCGTGATGTGTAATTGTGTTTTCGTTTTTTGATTTTTGTTGTTTTATATTTTCGAGATGGAAGTCCCTGGGAAAGTGAGAAATTGAAAAGCGATACCGTAATTTGAAAAGCAGGGGCGGGTTTGAAATTTCGAGAAGTTTAGTTTTGCAAATTCGTTACTATTACGAGTGCTTTGAGAAATAAGATACGACGTCGTTCGGTGCCGGCCCGATTCTATCGTTGGACGTCTTGTCGTTTCCGGTTACGTGAGGTGAAGTGGAGTGTTTCGTAGTGTTTGGGGTGGATTAACTCTTAGACTAGTTCTTCAAATTTAAATACAGATATATATACAAATGCTTGTTAAAAAATTATAGCAGTTTCTGGAAAAATAAAATACTACCACTTAATGATATTATATTATTACTAGATTTCAGTTAGCTCCAATAATAATAATATCTTCTAGGTTTGTATTGTTTCTTGTGTTATACACAACTAAATTATAATATTATATATATAAATTTAATTTAGACATGCTCATCAACCATTACTAGAGATGGTACAAAAAATCACACTCACGAAGTTGCTAAATTATTAAGATTTTATTTAAAAAATTAAGTAAAATAAATAAAATCATTAATAAAAAAATATTATTAAAATTTTGTTTTTATGCATTTATATTTTTTTATTTAGATTTATGTAATTGAAGTTATTTTTTAAAATTTATTTTTGGTGTAACTTATTTAGATTTGTTTCTTAGAAACATTAGAATTAATATATTTTACTGTATAATTTTATTTGAATTGTATTTTAAAATAAATTTGTATTTGTTTTTAAATAATTTAATTTAAAATTAAAATATAAAAATTATTTTTAAAAATAATTCAATTAAAAAAATGGAGTCGTCACTATAGTTTTTTTATGAAAAAAACTATAGAAAAACTAAAAATAAAAGGGAAAAATACTAAAGAGTTAGAAGACTTCCCACTTAGTCTATTCTTGTGATTTTCTCTGAGTTAGAAGACTTCCCACTTAATATATTCTGTTTGCTTTTGTTGTGATTTTCTCTTCCAATCTCCCTTTAGAGTTGAGTTGTATATCCTTAATTATATTATTGATTTTTTTCACACAACCACATCCCCTCAGTATCTTTTTCCTTCTAAATTTCTAAGTATCCCTATGTATTATCTGTATCTCTCAATTTTTGTATCCTCTTCCTTGAAAATAAGATCAGTTCTTTATAATTTTTTCTGTTAATTCCTTCGTCTCCCTCCATAACACTCTCAATCATGATTCTTAATTAAGAATCAATTATTTCGTCCTCTTTGTATTAACTCCCTTTAAGTTACATTTCATGAAGAAAAGGAAAAGGGCAATAAAAAAATAATGAATAGTCACTGAAGATGAATAGTCATTGAAAATGTAGGAATAAATATAGGAAGTTAAATGTCAAAAATATGATTACTAATTAAATGTCAAAAGCATTATTACTAGTTAAATGTCAAAAGCATGATTACTAAATGTGATAAATGTGAAATGTGAGAAGGCAAAAAGCTGAAAACAACATATTTGTAATTCTTAATCAATGAGAAATAAAATTTGATAGGCATTAATTAAAGAATGAAAAGGTACTAAACTTAGGTCTTATGTGGCAAGCACAATCAATTAATAGATAAGTGAGATGTAAGTGAGATGTAAGTGAGGTGTAAAGAGTAACTTTTTTATTTCTAATAACCTCTTAGTAAATTAGGCTTAAGAAAACATCTTTAACTTTTATTTTTATCAAACTGAATTATAATTTTTTTATGAATGAACCTCCCTATTCAATTGGGTTTACTTAATTTTTTTATTCAATTTATTTTAAGATAGACCCAAAACCTTTTTTTTTGTTATTTTATCATTTTTTTACAAATTTCATTTTATCTTATTTTTTTATTATTATTTAATCAAACTTTATTTATAAAGTCAAAGTTCTTTTTATTATTTATTCTAAATGGCAAAGAAACTAAATAACACATGTTAAAAGTTTTAATTTCTTAATTTTTAGTTTTTAGTTGAGGGTATTTTTAGTTTTAAAAATTAAATTTTTTAAATTTTAATTTCAGAATAAATTGATCTATAAATATATGTAGTTAGAATTAGTTTAAAAAATATATTTGTATGGTGACACAGAGTTGATAATAACAATAAAATTAGTGGTGATAGTAAAATACAAGTGAGTTGTATTCACCCTATGAACCAACCTAACGTTTTTCAAGTTGTATTGGGTTATTAGATTGAGTGACATTTGGATTACTCGGTTAAAACTATATTAGGTAACAACTTTACGAGTTCCTAGCATGCTAAACCAAATTTAATTAAGTTATATGATAAAAATATTATTTGTCTAGTAATTTTACTGTATAAAAAATAATTTTATAGTTACTGTATAAAAATTTTATAGACACGTGTAATCTTGTACCTTCTTAATCTAAGTCTTGAGGAACCAACTTCTATGAATTAAAATAACCTTTCTTAGTGTTTTAATAACCTTTTTTATCGATAAAAAAATTCTTTTATTAATATTCTTCTTTTCTAATAATGGTAAAAAAAATTAAACTGTCAACATTATAGACATTTTAATCAACAAATTTATCCTTTTATCTTTTTCTTATTCGTTAGTCTTATTTTCAAATTATATATATATATATATATATATATATATATATATATATATATATATATTGTTCTTTATGATATTTTACAATTTATATAATTTTTTTTCTATAAATTAAACCTAACATGTTATTGAATCTCTTTACTTTTATGCTTGATATATTTAAATATATAACATGTAAATGAGTGTGAGTCCCAATTTAAAAGTTCATTTTGTTAGATTGATTTAAGTTTAAAAGTTTATTTAAATATGATTAAAACTTTTATGTTCACTAAAAGTTGAGTAAGTCTAAGTATATAATTTTATTTTAAGTGGAGATGTTTAATTAAGACCTTTTAAATAAAAATACTTGAATATGGATAAATGATGATAGAAATATTGAAAAGCCTATATATTGATAATGAAAACAGGGGAAACAATAGAATTTTATTCTTATATAAATTTTTGAAACGGGTAATAATACGTCAAAGATAGAGAAGACGTCTTTTTTGTTTTCGGAGGAACAAATTTCAAATTTATTAGTCATCAAGGATTGATGCTGTATAATTGGATTTTTATTGTTAATTAAGTTTTACGTAAAATAAATCATTATAAATTAATGTTATATAAATGGATTTTTATTGATCAGTTGTTGTGTAAGATATGTTAGATGAACTTCGGACGAAATTATAGAAAGTTATAGGCAGAAGTTTTTGTTGGATGACTTCATAAACTTTATTATAAAAATAGAAGATTATTTTCAGGCACGTAAGATCTCACTTGCCATAACCTACAACCCTAATAGCAAAGAAATAGGATTTAATTTAAACTCAATAATGAAGTTTCTTGATGTTGAATTTTTAATCTTTTAAATTTTACAAAATTAACAACTAGATAGATTTCAAAAAAAATGAGATATGAATAGCTTATGTTTTTAAAACACGATTTTATATTTTAAATAATGTTAAAATTGCATTTTAAAGTATGATTCTTTTTAAAAATGTGAAGTGTCGCTTTAAAACAAGATTTTGAAGTGGTATTTTAAAATATTATTTTATTTTATTTTTTAATAATTGGGTATGTAAACACAACTATTATTACGTTTTAAAAGCATTAAAAAGGTAAAGTTTTATTTTAAATATAATATTTTGTTAGAAGTAGTATTTTATAATATAACTTCCATAAAAAGTGAAGTAGAGAAAGATATTAGACTGGTGTATATGTTACTTCAAGTTACGATTTTTTTTCCTTTATAATATTTAGTGGAACAAATTATAATACACAGAAAGATGGCTTCTACGTGATATAAATAATATATATATAATATTCAACTTCAAGTCTAAATTAGGGTTTTAAAAATTGGATCCACTTGACTAATTTATGAGTTGTTTTACAATGCACACCCTTTCATTTTACGTTTAGGTTGACTCAAATTTTATACACTTTTCACAAGTGCGATTTACGTGAGACGTGGACCTGTGGCTATTTATTTTTCTTTTCTTTTTCCTTCCTTCCCTTTCTTCTTTTTTTTTTTTTTATGTTATTTCTTCATTCCACATATATGGTTATCAATCTCTAATATGTCATTTTTCCTCATTTTCATTCACAGGTTCTATCAATTAAAAAGTAATCAAATACATTAAAAAAATCTCATATAAATAAAAATTTATATTTAAAATTTATATTGTACATAAAATTTTATGTATAAAATCAACATTACAGATTCGTATATAAAATTACATCTAAAATATTATATATGAATTTTATTGATATGTAAATCCATATGTTATATAAATATTTACATTATTAATGTTATTATTATTAATATTATCAATATTATTATAGTAATAATATTATTACCTTGAATATTATTATGAATAATATTATTATTAATTTTAATATTAATATTAATATTATTATCAATATTAATATTATTATTATTATTATTATTACTATTATTATCATTAATATATTATCAATATTATTATTATTAATGTAAATATTATTATTATAATTAATTTATTGATTTACCATTACTAATGTTGTATTATTATTATTAATCATAAAAATTTATTATTATCATTAATATTACCAATATTATTATTATAAATATTATTATTATTAATGAAAATATTATTATAATTAATTTATGGATTTATCATTACTAATGTTGTATTATTATTATTATAATTATTATTAATCATATTATTAATCATAGAAATCGTAATCTCAATAATAATAATAATAATAATAATAATAATAATAATAATAATAATAATAATAATAATAATAATAATAATAATAATAATAATAATAATACATAAGAATATTAATAATCATATTATGATAATAAAATTGATATAGTCTAGTGGTAAGGTAATAACATCACTTAAAGAGTCTCATTCATACACCTAAAAAGGATATATTAAAATATTTTAGAAAAATAGATGAAAATTTATATAAAAGATTGCAGTAAAGAATAAAGATATTACAAAGTTAAAGGCTTGATCAAAATCTTACTAGAAGTTTGCGTTTGTTTGGGCCTCCAATAAATCTTTTGGACTTAAGTTCAACATTGAAGATATCACACTAGAGAACAAGAAACATCAAGGACATAAGATCTCTATATGTAAAATTTGTATAGTGTAATTTATGAATTTATTTTGGGTTTTGTATTTTAGGCAAAGTAGAATAGGATTTTAGGCCTTTGTATTTGGGCCATGAGTAGATTAGGTTTAGAATAACATAGCCTAGTGCATATAGAGTTACAATTGGGCCTCCTTAAGCCCAATGCAACCTTAGAACATCTTAAAGGAAAGGCTTAGGCCTCAAGCTATGGTTGACGATTAAGCTTGGGAGCCAAGCTAGGTAAATAATCTAACTTGCATAGCAAGCTAGGGTGTGACATCTTAAGTAGCGAACCACATGTCTATGCCATATGAAAACCTCTCGTTTCAGATGATTTTGTATCTTGTGATTCAAGTTAGGCTTAGGAGAAGCTTGTGACACAAGTTAGGGTTAATGTTAGGGTTTTAAAGCTTCTCCTGCAAGCTTTTAGACGTTCAAAACTCCTATAATAAGAGTGTTATGCTCTTGTATTTTCTAACCTTGAATGGGTATTGATATGCTACCAAATTGGTGTATGTACTTGTTCTTAAGTTATCTCTAGAACAATCTTCCTTCTAGACCTCTTATAGACTTTGTCCTAGTAGTGTTGGCCTAACCTCACTTAGTTTAATTTGTGTTGGCCTAAGTGATAAAGTTAATTTATATGATATTTTTAGACTATTTTTTATGACAAAAAACAAATCTTTCTAAGTTTAAAATCTGCCTAATTCTCAAATTTAGGTGATTTTTATTAGTAAATGATTATGAGAATTAGAGAATGGATTTGATTGCTAATTCATATTATTTTACCTAAAAATAAACAAAAAAGCATTGGATTAAAAGAAAAAGGATTAAAGCCATGAAGATGAGTGATTAAAACGTAATTTGACGTAAACCAACTTAGGTCGACGCCAAAACCTGAGCCCATCCTTAGAAAACCATAGAGCAATTAAGTGGAAATGCGCCTAGCGCACGAGACCTAAACCCGACACCAGTTGGGTCTGAAAGTCTAGATCAGTAATAAAATTCATATGCGCCCGATGCCACTAAACCTAAGTCGAGCACGAATGTCGACTTTTACATTCTATCTTTTGAATTAGGGTTAGCCATCTTGAGTTGTCAATGACCAAAATTGGCAATTGAAGGCAAGTTTAGGGTCTTCTGGGAGTAATGTCTTATTTCCATTATTCTTCTGTAATATTTAGCTTACTCATGACTATGAGGAGCTAAATTCATTGTTGTTGGGGGTTAGAATTAACCTTTTTGAACTCTCATGTAAGTGTGTTGGTTTTCATATTTATGTCTTTCCTTTCAATACATCAGTATTTTAAATCTGTACTTATTGCATGTTATGTTGATTCATGACTTGATTTTTTATTCTTTAGGTATTGAGAAATGTCTTCTACAAATTAGGAATTGAATTAAAACACCAAATGAAATATTGTGTCTAAGAATAGAGCAAGATTAATTTGTTGTCTTTAGACCCTTATGACGATTGCAAGTTTTATTATATAATTGATAAAGGAATTGACAATTAATAGATAATATTAGACTCATTCATCTAAGGAATTAGGGTTTGGACATGTTTGTGGGTTGACATTGATTATTTTTGGAAAGAAAGTAAATGCTTTTATGCATGGGAGTGAGGATTGATGAAGTCTAACCCCTTATATTACTCGTAGTTCAATTGTTAAAAAATATTAAATATTATTTTATTTTTCTACACATCAAACTAAACCATGGAATTGTTCTTGAATTTAATTTTATTATAATTGTAACTATCGTCATATAGTGCACAAATCCCTTGGAAAAAAAATTATTTATTACTTGTACATTTTTTATTGATGCACTTACCATCATAGCAAAATAGGCTAACAAGTTTTTGGCATCGTTGTCGGAGATTTGTGTTTCGATATATAACAATTGTGTATTTATAATTCTTTTAGACTCATTTTTTATTTTTATTTTTCTTATTTTATTTTGTTTTTGTATATATATATAAAATCTATTTGAACTAACCCTTGGTTATAATTTTTTAGTGTACTTTTGTGTATACAAGATATAATCTTCTTCTACTCCAGTTAATAGTTAGAATTTTTGAACTTCCTTCTAAAAGAGAGATGATTTACTAGAATTAGAATCAGAGGGGAACCATAGGGACTTCATTACATAAGCAAGTACGAGAGACTTCACAAAGCATCATGAGGCCCATCATGAACGAGAAGATTGTTGAATTGAAAATGCTTTCTTACAACTTATTAGTTCTTAATAGTTTGCAAGCATGAAACATGAATACCCGCACTCTCATTTATACACATTTTATGTGTAGTACAATTGGAATTAAACTGATGAGGAAACATTGTTCTTAAGATTGTTTCCATTTTCTTTGACTGGAAAGTTTAAGGCTAGGATCCAATCACAACCTAGTCAAACCCTAACTAGTTGGAAGGATGTCGATACTAAATTTTTGTCTCGTTTCTTCCTGCTATCCAAAAATATTGAAGCAAAGGTGGGCATAACTACTTTTTTGTAGGGAGCTAATGAACCATTGTGTGAAGCCTGCGAAATATTTAAGGCTTTGTTGAGGAAGTGTCCCAACCATGAGTTTGAAGTGGAGATGGAACACCGTATCTTTTGTAATGGACTTCAACCATAGACGAAGGTGATTCTTGATGCTTCTTTGGGTAGTTTTCTTCAAGATTGCAGAGGAAGACAACACTATTATTGAGTCGATGGCTTTAACTAATTAGAAAAGTCAGCACAAGAAGACACTAGCAGATAAGAGAGGGGTGTCAGAGCTAAATTCTCAAGATTCTCTTTTAGCTTAAAACAAGCTCTTGTTCTAGCAATTGGGGGTTCTTAATCAACAGATAGTCAAACTATCTCAGTAATTACAAGCCATACAAGTTACATTAGTCCCAGCTCAACTAGTGTTGACATGTGATTTCTATGGAAGCAATCATTCTAATGGATTTTGCCAAGTTCCTATTGAGTTCCAAAGATGAAAGGTTAATTATGTGTGGAATCAAGGACGTCAGCAATATTCATCATTGTATAAGAAAGTTAACAAGTTGGAGGCTACCATGCAACGATTTATACAACTTTATCTCCCGAATGAGAAGAATATAGAGGCACTTATTCAAAAGTTGGATGTACAAGTGAATATTTTAGTGAAACAATTGGCAACTCAAAAAACGAGATTAGTATTTTTCCAGCACTCAAGTCAAGGACTCAGAGCATTGTCAAGTAGTTCTTACTGAAACTGGGAAAGAGTTAGGAGTGAGTATGAGAGAGAAAAATAATGTTGAAAAAAAAGAGAGTGGAGAGGAAGAAGAGAAAAATAAAGAAAAAGAAGAGAGAGGAGTAAGGAATTCCACCAGTAAAGAATCTTCCCTGTCCACATGCACCATACAAACAAGACAAGGAAAGACAATTTTCCAGATTTTAAGAGATCTTTAGTAGTTACAAATTAACATTCCTTTTTCATAAGCTTTAGAGAAGATGTCAACATATGCGAAGTTTATCAAGGAGTTGTTGATGAAGAATAGAAAATTTATAGAGGAGGAGATTATACCGTTGGAAGCTGGCTATAATGCCATTATTCAGAAATCTTTGCCCTGCTTTACTATTCCTGTTACCATAGATGCTTTACTTGTAGGAAAGGCTTTATTGAATTTGGGAGCCAACATTAATTTGATGCCTTTGTCTATGATGAAAATAATTGGTACTTTGGAGGTTCAGCCCACCAAAATGACTTTACGGTTAGCTGATAGGTCAATCATGATGAGGTGATTCTTTCTACTGCTAGGCAATTACACACTTCTAGCCCTATAGAGAAAGCACTCATTGACACCACAAAATCTTGGAATGAAGAAAATGAGAATGAGATTAAAGCATGTTTAAGACATTTAGTTTCAGCTAAGGATGTTTCTAGCCATAGTGTGAAGATAGAGGAGTTACATTGAATCTACATGTTGATGAATTGAAGATGGAGTTGAAGTCGAAGAGTTTGATTTGCAAGTGTTAAGATGTTGTTAAAATTTTTATGTGTCCTAAAAGCTTTGTATGAACATTGTTGTGTTCATTAACATACTAGTAGATAGAGCTTAAATCGTGTACACATTGAAAGACACTACCCTCTCTGGTGAGCGAACCTCTATGATCCTTTTTATTACATCTTAAGCAAACCTTGTCTTAAGCAAGAGTGATTGTTTCTTAAAGAATACTTGGTGAGTTGGCTAGGAGCAACGATGATTTAAAAGAATACTCGGTCTTTTTGCCAAGAATGATGAAGTGTTTAAACAATATTTGACGAGTTAGCTGCGAGCAACTATGTTCCAAAATAATACTTGATGGGTTAGCTATGAATAGCTACGAGCTAAAAGAGTACTCATATTGTAATTTATAACAATAAATCAAATAATGAAATTCAATCAGTTGATTGATAACTAGACATGATTTGCACTATCAGATTAGCCACTATAAAAACTTAAGAGTATATTCTTCATTTCTTCTCTTATTAAAACTTTATGTTATTACATCTACACTAATTTAAGAAAAAGTATTTTAACAAAATTTTTAAAGACTTTTGACAAATGACCAGTCAAATATAAAATTATAGTATTTGTATTATTAGACTATATTTGCAAAAATTTGTAAAAAAATTTAAAACATACTTCTTACTTGTGTTTTAACTTAAAAAAAAAAGTACAATATTTCATTTGTGATTTTAATTTCTTAATAATTAAGCTAAATTTATAAGATTTTTCAAAAACATATATTTAGTTCATAATTTTATAAGCTCAAAATTCAATCTGAAACCAAGATATTTACAAATTTATTTCACAAAACTATTTCTAACAATTAAGAATCAAGAAAATTAAGAACTCAAAGGAAACTAATGAATATACAACTCAAATCAAAGGTAGATGTGAAAAAATGTTTAAAAAAAAATAACCAGGAATTTTAGTTTCCACAAAGAATTGAAATCAAATTTGATTTGCACATAACAGTTGAAGAATTCAAATACTCTCATGGCATCATACAAGAATATTAGGATCAGTATCAAATGACTCATCAAACAGTTGGTGCCACACGTCACCTAAATTGGGTAATTCAGGAATCCAAACTGCACCAAAAACCACTTTAATTACTTATTGAATTCGAAATTCAATTCACGAAAAACTTAACAAAATATACCAACCAGTCATGCTATTGATTCATCAAAGCAATTGCATGAACCATAGATTGCAATTTCCAATTTGCAAGGTACTATTTCGTTTTCAATTTTCACTTTGAACTCAACAAGTGAATCAGGAAACAGAAAATAAACAATATCTAATTGCACCATAGCAAAAAAAATTGTTTCCAGCAAATTTTCAGAAACGTTATGAAAAAATGAAATAAATGTCAAAATAGATTTTATTACCAAATGACGGCTTATTAAGCTAGAATAGAATTGTGTTTCCAAAAAGTATAAGAAAATAGATGATCAAAATAAATGCCACTTTAAGTTGGAAATTCAAATATAAGAATAAAAAATTGTAATAACCAACTAAATAGAATTCTCCCTAAATAAATTATTTAATTGTTGAAATTTAAAAAATAAACAATTTTAATTAAAAGAATTAAAAAAAAAGTTTTTTATACAATAGACTTTGTACTCTTAGATTCATTATCAGGTAAGCCTTTTAAAAAAACTATGGTCTAATAGGTCTGATTGCAAAAGTTATAAAAAACAATTATAAGATTCAATAAAAGCTAAAAAAGATTAAAAAACATGTTAGACAACTACTTCCTACAACTCCATGAGTTTGTCCTGCACTCGCGTGTTTTCTCAAAATACTAAAATTATTTATTTTGAATTATAAAATTTAGAATACAAAATTTGTATTTTAGATTATACAATCTAAAATATAACTTTTTTTTTTTCAAATTTAGGATTAATTTAGAATATAATTTTTTTCATTTCAAATTGTATAATCTGAATTTTTGTATTTGAGATTATATATGTAGAACGTAATTTTTTTTTGTATTAGGTATTCTACAATCCGGTATATAACTTTTTTTGTATTTTGGATTGTACAATTCGGAACTCAATTTTTTAATTTTGAATTGTAAAAAAAAATACAAAAAGGTTAGAGGTGTAAGGTTTATTTAATATTTTTTCATTAAGGGTATAATTATCATTTTATTGAGTTTATAGAGATCCGGGAAGAAAGTATGGAGGTGCAGGAAGAATGTGTCCAATTACAATGCCAATAAAGGCCTACTACAAAAGTTAGAAAAATTACATAAAAAAACATAAAACTTATGCCCTAGTCTCAAAACTTCTTGGTGGTTCTTTACTATGTTTTATACAAGATGTCATCACTCGATAAAACTTTTACCCACCTATCTTTCTTTTAATTTTTGTTGATCAGTTCCTTAATACCATATTTTTGTTTGAAAATCCATTTACAACTCACCGACCAAGAACCCACAGGTTTACAAGCTAGAGTCGAGATATTGTTGAGGTGAAACAACTTCATCTCGTCATTCATGGAATCTAGCCATTGAATCTTTTGCTTACTTGTAAGTGAAAAAGATACACTAGACAATTCATTCTTTAACACCTCACTAGCAGTGACTAATAAGTATGCAATAACCTCCGTATATTTATACCTTGGCAGAGCTCTGATCATTCTCCTCGTTCTATCTCTGACAATATTATAATCATCAACATGTTTTTCTTCATTAGAAACTTCTTGTCTATCATATGCCAGATTATCTAACTCATCATTCTGTTGGAGCCCATATATTTCTACTCTGCTAGACTCCACCTCAATGTCAAGTTTACCCAACAGTGATATCTTATTCACTAATGCCTTTTTTATGTTGTCAAAAAATGGGAGAAAATAGTTCCTCAAACAAATTTTATTCATAGTTTTGACTCTTGTTTTCATTCTAATTGATTCTAATCTGTACGGATTTGTTTTACTTCTATTTTGCTACCATGATCTTGTAATTACTTTGATTAAATGTACACGAAGCACATTTACATCCAATAAATTCTTTTTGTTGTTCATAATTTATTACTTGCTTACCTATTAAAGTTTATATCATCATAAAAAAAATGAGAGATTGTGTAGACCCAAGACCATCTAATCCATAAAGCTTGTTAGAGAAAAATTCAACACCTATGATTTTGATTAAATTTTGAAAATAAAAAAGCATAAAATATGATCAAGCTTTGTTTGTAAGACACAAGTGTTTGATCAAACAAAAGATCATATGAGTTGCACGTGTTTTGTTTAGCAGACTATACAATGTTATGTAATCTTGTTTTTACATTTGATAAACTTTTTAATGCTTAGATAATAAACACATAGTTTTAAGGTAACATCATACTTGACAAATATCTCTATGTTTGCTCTATGTTGCATGGAATGTCTGATTCTTACATTTGACCAAGAGGATTTGAAAAATCTTCCATCATATCAATGATCTCTTTGAAAAATAAGCTAAAGATACTTTGCTTCAACAACTCCCAAGTGCATGTTTTGTCAACCTGAAAAAAGTCTATTAGCTTCATTGTCCAAGGAGAGATAAATATATCCAACTATCTATATGCTTATTAAAGAACATAAAAGCATTTAATGTATCTTCAATGTGCAAGCTCATCAGATACAAGTGAGTGTGAAGTTGCTCAAAAGCCAAAAAAGAATTTGCAAAGGCTTTTTTCCCCTCTACACCTATATAAAGTCTTTCTTCAAGAAGGTGAGTAGAATCCATCTTGTAATAGTTATTAAATATTGTCAAAATCTTTCTATTCCCTAAAACAACTTGTAAGAACATTGTTGTGTTAGGTTTAGCAAACTAGAAAAGAATGTTCATCTTGCATTTCTCTTAGAGAGAGTTTGTATTATGTGAAATTAGTAGAGGTCATCTTCTTCCAAAATTTATTTTTCATTAATTATGTTCTAGTTATCTTTATCAAGGTGATTAAGGTTGGCTTGTAAAATGATTTTAGTGTGTAAAAATCTTGTAAGATTCAAGATATAACCTGTTTGTACTACTTGTTTTTCTTGTAAAGTGCATGTAAAATCTTGAATTTAGTGTATTTATTTGATGGAGATGACTAGACAATTATATATAAGTTTCTTGGAGAGATAAACCAACATAATTTTTTGTGTTTTTCTTCTTGTTATCTAATCTCCTTTACATTTATTTATTCATTGAATATAAAGAAATTTGGTTAATCATATCAAATATCTTGATTAAAATAATTTATCTCATATAATTGGTTTTGAAAACAATATGAATTTATTTTTTACTTTTAGAAAGATTTATTTAAAAATTCAATTCTCTCAACATACCTTACATAAATTGACTTGCACAAATTGAAATAAATAAATAAAAAATAACAAACTTATTGATAATTTTTTAATCTCAAATATAAGTATCTCGTAAAAAATAAAAAATTATTATAAATATAACAGTTAAACAAATAAAAAAATAATTATTTATAAAACCAAATTATAAAAAAAAAATATTGACGTAGAATATAAAATAAAATCTAAATTCATACTATTAAATATAAAATACTAATAAAATAATAAATAAAAAATTTAAGTATATTTAATATACAAATAAACAAAATAATAAAAAATTAGAAAAAGTTTCGCAAGCCATGGGAAAAAGTATACTTTATCTTTTTGGTATGTGCAAACTAAGGATTATGTAGAATACGAAATGTCCGGCCATCCATCTTCCATTTTATTTTATTTATTTTTTTCATTAGAGGGTTACAAGGTAGTTCACATAGTTGCCCCACTTTATTATGCTTGACAACATTATTTTTCCTTTTTGTAATTGTGTTAGTAAAATATTTATTAATTATTTATTAAGAAAACTTAATTATAATTTTTTCGTATATTCGCACACACCCACTTACTATAGAAGAATGTTAACAAAGTATGTCCTTTTAGCATGTTTCTTAAAAATTAAGTGAATGAATGTCAGTGAATACAGTTTATTAATTTTAACTTTTATATTAAAAACTTCTTATTATTTTGTATACGAATATTTTTGGACGAATTTATCTAGAAGTCCTTTTAGATTTAGAGAATAAACAATGGAAAAAAAAATAGAAGACAAAAAAACATAACTTCTTATAAATTAAGATTAGCTTATACAGAAGTTGAAAGAAAAATTTAATTAATATATATATATATATATATATATATATATATATATATATATATATATATATATATATATATATATATATATAAATTAAGTCATATATAAACTAATTTAAACTTATAAACAAATTAATTTCAATTTTTCTTCTATTTTTTTCTAAAAGACTTATAAAAAAATTCCATCAATTATACCTATGGAAAATCCATTCTATAAATTAATACAAGCTTAATGAAAAAAATAATTTTGGATCACTCATGGAGAATTTTGGCTCAACTGACTAAATTAAGCGACACATCAAGCCCAAAAGTAAAATCTATTAACCAAATGTATGGATAATCTTCTAAGCATAAATAAATCTTGATACATATGTGAAACATAGGAAGAAAATAGAGGTAGTAATTCTAGTAAGATTTTTTCAAAGAGAGATTTTCGGTGTTAAAATATTTAATTTTTGTGTTGATTTCACCAATTACAGGTTAACCATTTCTATGGTATATTAAACTTATTACAATAATAGGCGACAGTTTAAAATTATTTATAAAATTAGCGACAAATAGTTGTGATTTTCTATGTCTTGTGCACCATAATTTAAACAGTAATAATTTTTGCTTCAAAGTTTATAAAACACTGTAATAATTGATGATTAGAATTCAAGTTTTTAATGATACTCCCATGTATGATACGATTTGTTCACATGAAACTGGTAGGGCTTTCACTCTTTTTCTTTTCTTTTTATTGGTAATAATGTTTGAGTAATGATTGAAATTATTCAACCACTCATTTCCTTTCAATGTTGGTGTGATCTTTGTATGAAAAATTATTTGAAAGTAACATTTAACAATTATTCATTAACTGCTGTTAAAAAAAAAATAAAAATTATTCATTAACTGTTTGGAAACAATGAAGAAAATGTTATCTTGGATCAGCCTTAAAATCTTGACTAGTTTTTTTAATAATAAAATGTCATTATCATTATAAGAAATTATTATCCAAAACATGGCTTATCCCAATCACATCCTAAACTGTTTATATGGCACCTTCTTCAAGGTTTGAGTAAGATAATCCAAAGTTTCTTATGATCTTCATTGCCAATGGAATGGGACCCACCATTTGTGTGCCCACTAGTGGATGCTGACGATGCTCAGGTAATAATTTATTTTACTGTGGTGAAGTTTAATAGGAAAAAGTTTATGCTAGAAAGTCATTTGTTATATTTTGAAAATTTTAATTTTCGTGTAGCACGAGTTTGAAGATTTTTTACACTCTTAATAAGATTATTAGTGCTATGTAACGTTGTGAAAATAAAAATAATATAAGGTATCATGTTGTTATTTAATACTTTCTGATATGAATAGAATAGTTGGATAGTTTAATTTTACAAAATCTTTTATTGTTATGATCATTGTTCCTATATTTTCTCTAAGGTGAATATTTATATTATGTCAATATTTAGATTTGGAATAATAGGTAAAAGATTGCCTAACGAAATAAGGAATTTTATTTAATTAGATTAATTAATGGATAAGTTTAAGTTTATTATTTTTAAAGAGTTTTTATTAAAAGAATTTTGAGATTCTAAAGATTTTCTAATTAGACTCGTATATGAAATAATGTTATTTATGATTTGAAGATAAATGAGAGCTAAAGTTTGGGTCACAATATTTTTATTTGAGAAAGTGAATTAATAAAACTTAGGTTAGGGAAATTATGATTCAAAGAGAATAATTAGAACGGGTTGTATTTGTATATATTTATTGTGACGATTGTAAAATACTTTATTTATTAGAAACTTTCTGTTTTTTTTTTTTACTATTTTGTGTGTAAGTTAGTATTTGGTTGTCTAAGGATGATCTGGGATGAAAAAATTGCATGTTGGGACAAAAATGGAGGTTTCCTCTATGAGACGGTTTCTTGTTTAAGTATTTTTAAGTAAAAGTTTTAGCGATTTCGTTTTCACTCAAACGGAAGATTTTTTGTTTATCCAAAAGTGTTAGCGGTGCTGAGGTGACCCAAGGCGGTGAGCTTTTCACTCAAGCCACAAAAATCTTGCATAAGCGAAAGTTATGGCATTACCATTTTTGTTCCAAAGAAAGAATTTTCGCTCAAGCAAAAAGACTGACAATGTTGACGTGACAAGATGTTTGCTCAAGTGATAGATTTTTTGCCCAAGTGAAAAGTGTCGAGAGGAGAGAAATTTTTCTTTAGCTTATTTTCACTCAAGAGAGAATTTCTTGCAAAAGTGAAAATGGTTAAAGGAAAGAGAATCAATTTGTGTTAATTTTCGATCAAGCAATGAAGGCGCTCAAGTAAAAGTCAACCAGAATTTTTAGGTATTTTGGAATTCTATTATGGTGAAATTGAGGAATTATTGGATAGTTATGCACTTGTACTTTAAGATAAGTGATGTAAGGTTGAGTAGAGACATTTAAGGTAAGTGATGTAAGGTTGAGTAGAGACGGGAGTTGGCGCCTATAATCTACTATTTATGTGTGAGGCTAAGTAGAGTCAGAAGTTGGTGTCCATAATCTACTAAGATATGTTGATGAGATGTGTGGTACCTAACGAGATACAACTACATCTAGTGTAGTGATTTATGCTAGAATGAATTCAATGAGACCCGAAATTCCAATAGTAGCTCTAGTCATGTAGACTAGAGTGTCAATTGGTGAGAAGTTGATGTAGAGCTATTGGAGGTATGTCCAATAGTGAGGTAGACCAAATTGAGGTAGGGTGGTTAGGTAACTACTATGATTGGGAGTAGCAATATAGTAATAGACCACAATGTGACCTGTAGGTATTAGTATCTAAGTTCGGATACAATAACCATGGTTTTGAGAAGTCGTGTAGATATCATTGGTTATTATGTGTTTGACGTGACAAATATGATGATATGTAGGTGAATTGATGATGATTATTTGATTATGCTTGTATACGTGTTTATGCGGTGAATTATAACAATTTTGTCAATTTTTGCAAATGTAGTATCACATGATAAATGGTTAAATGTGGACTTTTCTTTGACGTGTGATCTATCAAAATTTTTCGTAAACTTAGTTTGTAAAAACTCTCATTCTCTTGTTAGCATGGATTCAATAACATGCAATATTGACGAGATTAGGAAAAATAATGATTTAAGGTTAGTATTTTTAATGGGTTCGCTTATAAACTTAGACTACGTCCAATGCATGATAAAGTTATAAGCACCCTAATGTTGCAAAGATATAAACAAGTATTCTTTGGACCTCAGCTACTCATGACTAAAATAACCTATGTATTATTTGAACACATAACTACTTTTAGCTAAAAAAGTCAAGTATTGTTTAGAATCTAGCTATTCTTGGCTAAAACCTGAGTATTGTTTGAAACTCAACCACTCTTGACTAAAACACTTTTTATTACAAAAGAGGACAATCTAAAAGATCATTTTTAACTAAAAAGAGGTGTAGCATCTTGAGACGTATACAAGATAAGGTCCACTCTTTTAGGTTGTGGATGAATATAAACAATGTTCTTAAAGAAGCTTTAGGACACAAAGAGATTTTATCTTAGAGCTTTAATATGATGCATTACCGTAAATCTTTCTTCAACATTAGGATCTCCTTTATATAGAAAATTAAAGTAATTGTTGCAAATCCTTTCTGCTCATGGAGAAACTTCAACAAAAGGTCTTCATCTTCAGCTAGCATTGCGTACATAAATGTAGATATGCATTAAATGTGCTCTACAATAAATATTTATCCCCTCTTTAATCAACATCTTGATAATTGACACAAATTGACAAGGTCAGAATACTTTTACCCAAACTACTTTTTCCCAAACTGGAGTAAAACACAAAATCTTATAAGACAAACAGTCTTTCCAAAGTTGACATATAGGCATGACAACATGGTTGTTGGTATAGAGCAACTTTAACACGTTTTTTAAGAAATTGTACATATAGACATGAACTTTATGAGATATTCTTGGTAGACGTAGAATAAATATATAAAATATTTTGTATGGTATGAGTTAGATTTTGCTTGTCCGACGAAGCAAAGAGTAAAAGATCATGTTGTATCAATTACATAAAACACTTACATCTTAAAAGATCAATTGTTTAACAAAACTTGCATCTTTTAAATAAAGCACTTTCATGATTTATATTTTATTGAAAAAGCACTCAATCAAAATTAATAAGGATGTGCTCATAATTATAAATTTCTTTTCTAAACTAAAATGATTGTTAACTTAACTTCTCTTATCTTAATGTTTATATGCTTCTTTACGAATAATTAACAAAATTAGAAAAGTTTAGAAAGTCCTAAATTACTCTTAAGAGACCTTGTTCAGAAGTTAAACACATCACTACATATATAAATTATCAAAAATTAATCTATTTGACTAAAATTTCACGTAATCACAAAAATTCATAAATGTAAAGAGACTAAGAATCAAGCATCAGAAATATAAGAAAAATAGAAAACTTATTAAAAGCTAAAGTTTGATTAAGTTAAATCATCCCGTGATATATACTCTCATCATCTAATGTGTGTTCTAATCAAATAAAGGATAAGAAACAATATTATAAAACTAAAAAAAATTAAAAGTTTTAAAGTTTAGAAATACAAAATATTTTAAATATAAAAGGTAAATCTATTTTAAATTATATATAATTTTTATAACTTTTAAATAATAAATTTTTCATTCTATATTTAATTTAAATCTTCTCCTCTAAACTTATAAAATAGATCGGTATAATATTAATATCCAATAACATTTTAATTAATAACAGACAATGCATTAGAAAAAGTACGTATGATAATGTGATACTAAAACTTCTTTTATATTTAATAATATTATTTTGTAATTTAAAAATATTTTTTCTTCCAACAAATATGGTAAATTTTGAAAAAGAAACGTTACAGCGAATCAATTTCCTTTTTTTTTTCACTAAAGGCAATTTCAACCATACATACAAAAAGGGATATATGTTTTTGATAGATAGAAAAAATAAACGTGTTGATAAATAAACCTCTTGAAAATTAATAAAAAATTTAATATATAATATATTAAAAAGAGGATATATGTTTTTATAGGTAGAAAATTTATTTTTTAATGTGTATATGTATAAGACAGAAAATAGTATTATTTAGATTACCCTTTAGCAGAAAAGTGCAAAACGCGGGTATGCGTGTCACGAAAATTTGGAAAAGTTCATCTTAAAAATAAATTTGGAAACAGCGACACTACCTGCCCATTTTAAAGAAAGTATTATAAAATTTCCGAAATTTAAATTTATAGCCTTAAATAGCCATATTGTAAATTTAAAATATAATGAAATCATAATATCAAAGTAAATCATTATACTGACATTATCCATTTTAAATAGTTTTCATACAAATTAACATTTTCTCTATATATGGAAGATATAATTAAATCATGATATAAAAATAAATCATCATCACATCACTATATCTTAATTAAAATTACCACCAATCACCATGATCAATTAGTGTGAATCTATTATAGTTAGTTGAATTCAAGTGTTAGTTACGAAAGGTAATTTTTATATCAATCTTAAAAAGTGGAAAATTTTACTCTGAAAGAATTGATTCTAAATCTGAGATTGAAATATTATATTATATTTACTACACTTCAAAAGTAATTTTACTTTATTATCTCTCACACTTTTAATATATTATAACAAATCATCTATAATAAAATAGATCGTTTTGTGAGAATGTTGCACTAATAAACAGTAAAAGTACATTAATTCGCTACAAACTTTATCTTATGAAAGAAACAAATGTATATAATTAAAAATTAAAAAAATAAGAAAATTCATTCAATAGTAGACGTTGATTACATCAAAATTTAAATTATTAACATTAATTAAGAAAAAAATTAACTAACTTTTAAAATATCTATCAAACAAAAAATAAGTTGAAATTGAAACATTAAATTGTGATATAACACTTTTGATTCTAGTGCTTGTAATTTTTTTAATACATATTTGATAATAGTATATTATTGCTAATGTATAACAATATATAAAGGATTCTCTCCTCATACTTTTTATATTTATATTTTACACTTAATTATATTTTAAAGTAAAATAATAAAACAATATACAAAAGGATATGTATTTAATATTTCTGTTTCACTCTTAATTATATTTTAAAATTAAAAATTAAAATTAAAAATAAAATATCTAAATGCTAAAAAGGAGTGTCGTGTAATCATCCATTATTTTTTAACCACCTTCCACTAGTAATTAATAAATATAAATAATTTGTATCAATTTTACTCTTCTTAAATATAAATTATTTTTTATTTGTTTAAGAAAAGGTTAAAATGAGATGAAACTAAAACATTTTATTGTTTAAGTTAAAAAACTTAAAAATAGTAAAAACTAATTATTCAAACTTCATTTTATAAAAATCATAATCTTTTTAAAATACTTTTTTTATATATTTTTGTTAGATTTATGAGTTAACCATTCATTTTGTTTAAACTTTGAACCTACCACAGTAGAACTAGTAGAGAATAAAAGATATTCATCTAGTTATAATTTTATTTATAATAATTTCTTCTTTGTCCCTTTTTTTTTTTTCTTTAGGTTGTTGTTAAGAATAATGGTTTGTACTCTTGTGCTTGAGAAAAATAAATCTATGTTAGTTTAGAATTGTAGTGATATATTTAGTTTCATGGGCAAGTTTGAACTTCTTGCGTGAATCAAGGACTATTGAAGTTTTGTGGAGTAAAAAAAATTTCCGGTAAGAGAAACCACTATTATTTGCTTTTCTAAATGATTCAAAGGTAAATTCTTAAGATAAAAGTGAATGATTATTGAATGTTTATCCATTGAACTTGTAAGATGTATAAAAACAGTGAAGTTTGGAAGAAATTTTGATAAATGTTAAATTGTATTATAACAACTGAATTTAGGTGTGATAGGTTCATCTTGATAACTCATTGTTTTGTTTAGAATTATATGATCGGGTTTGATATGGTTAGCTTTGATTATGTTAATATAAATTTGAAAGACATGTGTTAGGTTGTTTATGTCGTCCAATTTAAGCAAGTAAGTGTAAAGAGAGTTAGTTTTCTTTCAATTGAATTTGTAATGTCGATGTAAGTTGAAGATTTGTTGATATTAATATTAGGTTAAGAATTAATTTTGTACATGAATTGTACTATTAAGTTAGTAATTTGGGAATGATTCATTTTGTGAACTTGTTTCTTGAACTTGGAAAATTAGATATTGAATAAAAATGTTGGTAATAAAATGCTTTGATTTTAATTTAGAGCCAGTACTAACATGTAGAGTTAGAAATGTTGTATAGAGGTTATGAGTTAAAATTACCTAACTCTTTGTTGTTGACTTTCTCTTGAGTTTAGGTTGTTATGCTCAATTGGTTGAAATTTATGTCAATATATGTTAATTTTGTTATATATTAAAGTGTTGATTTTGGGTGTTTGAGTAGTTTGAAATTCTCAAAATTTTTTACAAAAATACACTCAATGGATTTTCCAATTACCCTTCCTAGTTTTCCAACAAATTCGAGGAAGATAAGAAGTGAGATTTAGCGGGAAAATTCTACTCAGTAGATCCCCCATTTGCCCAATAAATTTGAACTTAAGAGTGAGTGAAGAAAGTTTGTGTCCTCAATCAACCATTTTTGAATTAGGCTTATTGGTCTTTATGAAAATTGTAGCTTTGGATATTAGCTTTCTAATGTCTTTTGAATCAATTAAAGATGTCTAAAACTCTAATTATCTCTATTTTAGTTAACAAAGACAAAACTGTCAATTTTAGTTAGAATTGTTGTGATTTTTGGACCTTTAAGCTAAGTAACTGTCTTTTCTAAAACTTCAAGTCTTGATAGGATTTGTAGTTTATTCTCTTAGCTTTCTTATTTGTTATATTTGAGTTTGATTGGATATGTGAAACTTGGTGTAATTTATTATCTTTAACTATTGTTGTCGAATGATTTATGCTTTATTAGTTATTTTTAAATTATGATGCAACATAATGAAGTAAGAGAACATGAAGTGAATATTGTGTTAAATACTATTAGTTTATTTTATTTAAATAATATTGACATTCACAATTTTAATTTTGATATTGTGATGACATTATGAATATATTTACATATTTTTCTTTAGTGCTTTGTGATATATGTAGATGAATATGAACTCTTGTAAACCTTGATTCTTAGGTTCTTTCTTCATTTAAATTTTAAGTTAAATCATATGTTAGTATCTAATAAGATATATTTAAACTCAAAATGTGTTTATCATTTATTGAATTTAATATTGTGGTTTGTATATATTGATTTTTTATTGGTTTATGTATTGGTAACATAAAGGATAAATGATTTTGCTGTGACAATAAAATTATTTATTATAATCTTTCAAAAGTTTCAAACAAAAGATGTGCTTTTTGTTTTGTCTGGTATACTATAAACATATGATATTATGATACTATAATCCTTCAAATTTCAGATATAGAGAGTTGTACGTCATATTTTATATCTATTTTGTATATAGATGTATATAGATATATAGAAGATGTAATATTTTAATAGATATTAATTATTAACTATTTTTTTATAAAAACTCTTTATAGTAAATAATAATTATCCTTAAATATTATATAATTATGATATTATAAAATAAAAAAATATTTATATATAACTATTAATAAAGAAAATTTCTCCTTATAATTTTATCACTTTATTATTCATAACATAAAAACTACTTATAATAAATAATAATTATTATCCAATACTATATAGTTATAATATTAAAAATTAAAAAAAAATATTTATTTTATATTTTATTTTAATAATTATGTTTTAATTATATTCTTTATATTATCATAAAAAAGTGAATACACGTAGTGCCTGTACTTTCATTAGTAGTGAAGAAAAGAGTTATATAATTCAAAAAAGAAAAAAAGAAATAAAAAATTTATTCATATTACAATCATAATTATGTTGATTAAGTATCTAATGTTTACCAAGTACTTAAATATATAAAAAGAATAATACTTAATCTAAAAGATAGACATAATATTTTTTAAACTTTCTAACCACTTGTATAGCCACCTTCAGAGAGTCCGAATAACATAGACTAATCGAAAACTAATTATTATTACAAGCCTTAAAAGTTTATATTTGCCATAACTACTTATCATATTCCAAACACTTATAAATATAAAAATCTAGTTCAATTATATATTCAGTCAGTAAGTGTTTTATCAACAAAATTCAGATAATATATAAAAAAAAAAACATGTTTAGCTCCATTTAAAACTCTATGGACTCAAAGTCAACTTCACAAGATCTCTGTTCTAGATCGGTAAAAAACATCTAACACTTAAAATATTTATATATAGAAGAAAACAATTGAACTAATTAATATTATTCAAAATTTCATTAAAATATCAAGAAAACCGATGGGAAATTGTTGCTAGAATTGATTTTTGCACTATAAAATGATGTTAGTGACAATAATCACTAGTTAAAAAAGTCAGAAAATCATTGATGGTAAAAATCTCCTTAGAAAATCATTGATGATAAAAAAAATGACACAATGACACACAAATTAGGTTATGAAACTATTCAATTTATGGGAAGAGAAAATATAATTGAATTACCTTATTAGTACTAATAAGAAAGAGCCATTCCATATATTTGTATTGTTTAAGAAAAATAAAATTATAGTAGCAGTAATATAAAAAAAAGTATTAGGAAATAATTTGTAGTATGTTATATTCTTGAGAGATGGGAGTCTTTGCTATTATGTCATGCTATTAAAGTGTCTGATACTTTTAATATTTAAATAACTTATTGTTATTTTTTTTTAATTTTTGAAATAATTAAAAATAAAATATAAATATAAAATGTGTATACTAAACTGAGAAATCTCTTTATATATTAATATAATTAGTTAATTTCCATTTTTTTAATTTTAAAATATAACTAATAATATAATAAGGATATGAAATCAACATACAACTTGCTTCTCGCCTCGCCAACAACATGCGTTATATTATGATTTATATAGTGGAAAATAATTTGTTAGGATGATTAATTAAAAAAAAAAGTGAAAAGTGATAAAGAAGATGAAAAAAAAAAATATCAGCCAAATAAAAATTAAAGAACACTTTTATTTATTTATTTATTTATTTTTTCTAGCAAGACCATAATAACAACTACTACTTCAGCCAGTGATTGCTTTTGCTTCTTCTCACTTTATTCTTTCTCTCTCTTTCTCTCTCTTTGCCCCTTCAAAGATGCACTTCAATCTTTTCTTTTGGCAAAGACCAGCATCCTTAATTCTTCAAAATTCTTTTACTACATAATTGCTCCCAAAAAAAACCTTTGCTTTTTTCTCTTCTTCTGCACCCATTTATTTTTTCTCCTGGAATTTCGATTTTTAAGGTTGTTCTACATCGTGTTTCATTGTCCCTCAACGCCTTTCAGCGGAAATTTCATCTGGGGTTTTCGTGGATCGGACCCAGATCCTGTTTCTGTCTGATCCAGCTATATTGTTAAGGTATACCTTTCTTCTCACTGTAGTTGAATGAACAAGTCAAAGTTCCTCTCTTGCTCCTTACGGTGTTATGTTACGTTATGATACACAAATTTATAAATTAGTTGGTTGGTATCAATGGACAGGGCAATTTGCAATTTTTATTTGTTTATTTTTCTTTTTAAAATTTGGTTATTTGTTTGTGTCTTGGTATAAGCTTGAGGGTTGGTATAACTGTGAGGGTTGTTCCATTTATTTATTTTGGTAGGAAAGGGAGAGGGCTATTTTGTTGGATTCCTGTTATTTTTTTAATATATTGGGGATTTGGGTTAATTTTGAGTTTGGAGTTTGTTTGTGTTCCAGATTTGTGATAATAAGAAGCACCATGGATGTTGATAAAGATTTTTTTGCTGAATCCTCTGGCTGCCATCAATTAGTGTTTTTTGTTGATAAATTTAGCAAAGATGATACTATCTTATGATGACTAAGAGAATTGATGCTGAAGAGAGGTTATTGTTTCATTGGATGTTGTCTCTGTCTGAGATTCAGTGAGCACTTGCTTGGCTAACTTGCTGATTGAGGTTGCTGCTTTGTATGTTTTGAAGAGTTTCAATAAGGAGTGTGTTCTAACAAAAATCTTGTGTTGAGCCAATTTTAAGTTATGATCAAGCAGATATTAAATAGGCTCCCTCGGAAGCCCTCCAAGTCGGGGGAAAGCCGGGAAGGAGGGGTGTTATCGACGCCCTCTTCGACTCCGTCGACAAGTGCGAGGAGCAACGATGTAGCCGGCCACCGGTATGGAAATTCAACTGGTTCCACTCTTTCAGGCGTTGTCGATTCTAATCTGGTTCCTGGAATAAATCATGGTGACAAGATTGCACAAGCTATGAACTCAAAACTGAATCTGAATGGGAGTTTTCCAGTTTCTGCCTATGAAGCCTTGCCAAGTTTTCGCGATGTTCCGAATTCAGAGAAGCAGAATTTGTTTATAAGAAAGCTGCAAATGTGTTGTATTTTATTTGACATGACTGACCCTACGAAGAACCTCAAAGAAAAGGAAATTAAGCGGCAAACATTAGTAGAACTTGTGGATTATGTGTCATCTGCTAATGGGAAGTTTACAGATGTTATGATGCAAGAAATTGTAAAAATGGTGTCCATAAATTTGTTCCGGACATTTGTTTCTCCTCCTCGTGAGAACAAAGCTCTTGAAGCATTTGATGTAGATGAAGAAGAACCTTCCATGGACCCTGCATGGCCTTTCTTGCAAATTGTGTATGAACTGCTTCTAAGGTTTGTCACATCACCTGAGACTGATGCAAAGTTGGCAAAAAGGTATATTGATCATTCATTTGTCCTGAGACTGTTGGACCTTTTTGATTCAGAGGATTCCAGGGAACGGGAATACTTGAAGACAGTTCTTCATCGTATTTATGGGAAATTTATGGTGCACCGACCATTCATCAGAAAAGCAATCAACAATATATTCTACCGCTTCATTTTTGAAACTGAGAAACACAATGGGATTGCAGAACTCTTGGAAATCTTGGGAAGTATAATCAATGGATTTGCTTTGCCACTGAAAGAAGAGCACAAGCTGTTCCTTGTGCGAGCACTTATTCCTCTTCATAAACCAAAATGCATACCAATGTACCACCAGCAATTATCTTACTGCATTACACAGTTTGTGGAAAAAGATTGCAAGCTTGCTGATACTGTTATACGGGGATTATTAAAATACTGGCCCATTACAAATAGTTCTAAGGAGGTTATGTTCATAGGGGAGCTAGAGGAAGTCTTAGAAGCAACTCAACCTGCAGAGTTTCAACGATGCATGGTACCCTTGTTCCGGCAAATAAGTCATTGCTTGAGCAGTTCACATTTCCAGGTTAGTTAGTTATAGTACTTTCCGTATGTTTCCACTTTCTCTTTTGTTTTCCGTGATGACTTTTCAACCCTCAAAATAGATGAAATGAAGCCTAAATTTGCTTGTTGGTTGTTGCCTGATTCGTGACGTATGGTGGGGGAAATTTGGTGAAGAAACCACTTTTCATATTCAAGTAATATCCTAGTTCATTTTTGGTTAAGATTATTACTGGAGAAGTTTGTTCTTTTCTGTTTTTGAAGCTCTCTGGAAAGTTGACAAAAATAATTAATTGTTTCTTTAAAATATAAGCCAAACATGGGTCTCAGAAGACATGAATAAGTTGGCAAAAATAAGTCAAACCCGCACTTAGTTTTGTTTTGTATGTTAGCCTGGAAACATGGGCCTCAAAAGACAAATTGTAATGCCATTTGAAAATAATTTAATGTTGGATTACTACCACTAACACAAGGAGCAGTTACATGCAGTTTTTTTAAAATGTGTGCTCACTTTTAACTCATAATATCACTTGATTTTCACTTCTGTGACCTTTACTTATGAAAATTGATGAAGGATATTGGTTAATGTGGCTTTCTTGTGCTGTTTCCAATGTTTTATTGCTTTTACTTGGACATTTCTGTTTTTTGTTTTTCTGATAGATTTTCAGAATGCTTGAACAAAATTTTGGTGTAAGATTTGTGGTTTGTTATTTCTGTGACAATTTGTTTTCTTTGAGGATGAAGTATCCATACTACTCAATGCGGGGCCTAGACACCCTGTAATATACAAAGTCCCTATCATAGTGCTGCCTCTGAGCCATTGTTCCAATTGTTGTACTTTACAATGTCTCACTCAGCCTTTTTGAGCAGCCCTTCCGTAGGTATATCCTGTTTCAAGACACTAGCAATGGACCCTGCTATCAATTGAAAGTACCCAAGCTCCTGGAAACCCTCCCTTAAAGATTAGCTATCAAAGGGGGCAAAACCAAGCCACTTATTTACTCTGCTTAACATCCATACCACTCAATGTGGGTTTCAATCACCTTATAATTCCCAAGTCTGACTCTGGTAGCTACCAAGAGGATAATCAAGTCACTTAAGTACTTCACCAAACACCCCATACTAGATGTGGGATTTAAGAGGATAGAGTGTGCTGTTCAGTGCATCAGCACTAGTTAAAGGGTAAAAATGGGCTGACAATTGCACGAACTGAAAGTTGGTATCACCTTTATACGTTGTTATAGATATGATAGCCAGGATTGTTTTACTTGGTGTTTATCATTGATTGTGTTTTGTTTACGAGCCTCCAGTTGATAAGTAAATTCAAAGGTGTAATAGCCATGCAAAAAGTATGAGAAGTTTGGTTAAAGTATGCAACAGAATTTGATAGGAGTTTGATTACTGTCAAAACCTCACTCAGTTGACAAACTCACAACTACTGTCCTGTATAATTGTAGTTTTATGGAGTCAAAATATGCAATAGAAACTGTAATTGCAGCTTCAAAATTATTCGCTCTTCAATACATTTATTGGAATGTATCCATTGGAAAGTCCCTTTAATTCTGTTAAAGGGACTTTCTTTGAGGGTTGGGTTGCTTTAAATCCAACCTCAACGCTGATGGTTTAGTCCCAAATTGATTAGTGAACAGAAAAATATACAATATATAAGTAGGATGTAAACTTCAACTTACTATTAGTTTTTTTGGGGTTGAGTTAGGTTCAAATTCTCATTCTAACATATTGGAGGAACCTTTTCCTATTATTGCTGCTGTTGCATTCAGCTGTCACATTGTAATAAATCCTCTAGAAGTTTCATTTCCTCTGGTTTCACTTTCAAAGCATGCACTTCTTGCATCTGTTCTTAACTTCTTATTATATAACCAGCAGTGCAGTTGCTTGAGATTCCTGAATTGCCAGGGAAGAGGAGGCTACTTGTTCCATCTGTAAAACAATATACAGTATGCACTGAGTGTGTATGACTGAAAATTATGCTAAATCAAAGCAAATAAAGTTATTACCCTTTCCCCCTGTACATGCCTTCATAGGACAGTGTTAGGAGGTTGTCCCATTGGAGAAATCATGCTGAGATGTCTATTAATTTTAACTTATTTTATTATTGAAATTAGAAAAGTAGGTACTACTTGGGACCCTCTCCTTCGGTCTTTTACTTTTCGTACTATTACATCATCTTAAAATGTTTTTAAAGATTTTAAGCAATTGTTGAGACAAAATGGGAGGAGTTTGCTTTTTAAATATTGAACTTCCCTAATTTTGGGGGCAAGTGGATCCCTGAATTTTTTATTTTGGTAATCATACCCCTCATTTATTTTAAATTATGTCTCATAGCTAGTCTGTATTTTTTGTTAGATGGTCAAGTTTAACATCTTGGTTTCTAAGCACCATACCCTATATTTATTTATTTTTCTCTTGGATTTAATTATCTACACTTGAAAATTTATGTTTACATTATCTTGTAAAAGTACATTATTGGGAATCTAGAGTGTTGGAACAAATTATAATGCCATTATGTTAACTTTTAGTTTGGATACTTGTTTAACCATGAGTTATTGTCAAGAGTAAAGCTAGATTTTTTTTTTTCTGTTACACATGTTATGTACTCAAGTATGAGTTTTGAGAGTTGAAAAAATCATTTGGCAATAAGATATGTAGGCTATATTCTTACTTTCGGATAAAAAATTCTATGAAATTCAAATAGTGGTTATGTTGCCCCCTTCTTATAGATAACCCAAATGGTGGGGCTAAAGTGAAGATTTTATGTTTTAATTCTGCAAACCACAAAGATTGCGCCCAATATTCTCTTACACACCCACGTGCACATACAAATTTTCCTTGTCCTCTTCCGTCATAGCTTAGATTATTCTTTATTTGGCCAAGGGTCCATAGTTTAGCAAGGTTCTATTATTGTTTTCTTTTTACCACTTATAAAAACAGTGGTAATAGGAGGCAATTGGTTCAAGATAGATTGCATTGTCAAGAATGATATTCTCAAGAATACTATGCTTAGTAATGTTATTTTTGGATAAAGTAAAAACATATTTGTTCAGAATTTGATGCTTTTATCAAAGAGTAAATAGTGTATGCAATGATAGTGTAGAAAGTTTTTACACTGTTATCCAATTATAATCTATTAGAGACGGGAAGTTTGTTAACTTTTACAATAATTATCTTAAAAGTCATATCAACAATGATTTAGAATTGGTTGACAAAGTAACACTTTTTCCATTAACAGTGCATAAAAATTAAGCTCCTTCAAAATTCCTTGGAAAGGTAACGTACCCAACCCTCACTTTGGGAACAAAAGCCAACCATGCAAAACAGGAATGTTATTTTCCTGGGAATCAAAATCAACTCAGTAGGAATTTTAAGCCTTGTAGCAAACATGAGAATGTCATATACCCTAATTTACTCCCAAGAAGAATTTGACAATCCATGAAACAGACAAACCCTTAGACATAAAATCAGAAGTAATCTTAGTATTAAACACTGCTGTGAATGCCTTTCCCAGAAATTAGGCAAAAGTGTTGCCATTTTATTCCGAGTTTGCTCATCATTCTTGGTAGAATTACGCAACAATGGTATGAATTGCTGACATTGTGAGATGCATAATTCTGAAGAGTGGATTACCACAACATCACTCTACCCCCAGGCTCTTTCATGTTTTGATTGCTTCTTAATTTGCAGGTAGCAGAGAGGGCTTTGTTCTTGTGGAATAATGATCACATTGGGACTTTAATCAAGCAGAACCACAAAATTATACTTCCCATTGTCTTACCTGCTCTGGAACAAAATGCTCGAAACCACTGGAACCAGGCTGTCCAAAGCCTGACGATAAACGTGCGCAAGATATTCGCCGACACCGACCCAGAGTTCTATGAAGAGTGCATGATGAAAGTTCGGGAAAATGAAGCACAAGAGAAGGATATGAAGTCAAAGCGTGAGGCCAGATGGAAGCGTTTAGAAGAAATGGGAGGCATGAAAGCAACAACCAATGAAGCTGTTCTGGTTTCTCCAAGAACTGCCTCTCATAGCCCTTCTGGCAAGGCAAGTAGAACTCAGTTGGAGTGATCCTTGTGTTTTTGGTATTGGCATTGCAGAGTTGAAAAGCATAACTTATGCTGCATTGCATTGTGTTGCATAAGAATACAAGGGGTGGTGATAATGTGTTGCTTTTTGTTGGTTCCATTGGCCCACATTGATAAAATTTCAAGGCCAAAACTTGTGGGGTGGTACAAAACAGCTCCAACTTAGTCTTACAAGCATGGAATGAATGAATGAATGTATATATTGGATTTCATGGACAAGAATGGTTGCCTCAAGCCACAGTTTATTTGAGAATTTGTTTTCTAAAGCTGGCCTTTGCTGTTTGATGTTTCCAATGACTTGAGTTCAACTTTTGATCTGCTTTCATACTTAAACTTTGATGGAAGCATCATCCTCCATTTTTTGTTGTCAATGTTTAGTGTTAATCATGGTTCTTTTGTGTAGATGAGTTGGTTGTTTAAGGAAATTGGGCCATTACAGCTTATCGTATGTGAATTGTGGTGGACTCTGTCTTATATATGACATGATGAAAGCAAATTATTTACTGAATGTATTATTGTTGATGAAAGTATTCAATGAATCTTTCTTTTCTATTATTTGTCTTTGAAATTCCAGATTGACATGAAAAAGTGGTTTTATTTTAAGGTTTGCTATTTTGTTTTTGTCTAATTTTTCTTGAATATTTCTGCCTTCAATCTACACAATTCTTTTATGTTTTTTTTGTCCTTGTATTTTTCTCTGTTAATAGTTTTAGTTTTCTATTGAGTAATAATGTTGATTGATTATGTGATAGACATGTTGGCAATCCAATCACCATTTTGTCATCAAATAATCTAACGAAACAATCACATGTAATAATTTTTAATAAGTAAAATAGTAACTAATAATTTATTATAGAAAATTACATGTGTTAATAATGTGAAATTAGTCTTGTATCTAGTGTCGCATTCAACTCAAGAATAAAGAAATAATGGTGTAGAGTGAAATGTTAATCACAACATATGGTGACAAAGAATAAAGGACAAATATAAAGCTAGAAATGAATAAAGTACGTGAATTTTAAGATATGCGTCTAGTTTGCATCTCATGGAGAGATATTTTTAATTCAACTTTATAAAGGGGACACAATGCCGTTATTGGTCAGCTAGAACTATAAAAAAACTTTTAACTAAAACTTATACAAAGATTAATGGTGATCAATGATTTACCACTTAATTATTAGAGCACGTCTATGACTATATTACGTACTTTATAAATAGTTTAATATATTAAGATTTACAAATTTTACTTTAGACTCGAACTTTTTAATATGAAATTATTATCAATAATCTATGTTCAAGAAGTTGAGACAGTGCATGAACTTGTTTTTGAGAATTATAGTTTCAAAAAGATTAACTCATGAAAAGTCATTTGTTTGAAATATTTATGTAGATTTTGTCTAATATCATGCTTTATCTATTTTGAAATTATTTTGTTATCACAATAATATTTTGCTTTGTTAGTATACCTCACCTAAATATATACATAATATGTTTTTTTTTTATCTTTTTCTTTTGTGAAATTGCTACGTCTAGTAGAAAATATTACATGTTCTGTTATGTCTCATGCTTTCATAAACATGCTTGATATGTTTTGAATGCTATGTCTCTTATAGTATATCTAAATCCTTTCAGACAAAACTATAAAAGATGTGTTTATAAGCAAGATAAATGTATTTCAAAATATAAAATAAACTCATTATAAATGATCAGAAAATATGTTTTATTTCAAGAAGAAAATCATGAAAATAAGACAACTTGATAAAATTGATATGCATGTTTCTTTGTCTCCATGACATTGTTTGCCATAGTAAAAAGAGAGAGATTGTTAAGGAAAAAATGAGTTAAGCAAATATTAGATAAAAGTTCTAGATATCGTAAGTCTCACCGATTAATACCAAGTTTTGATGATAACAAACAAGATAAATTTGGTGTGTTTAATATATTTATGTAGTGTGAAATAACTTAATTATGATTAGAAACAAGTCTTGTTTCAAGATATACTTATGAATAAAATACAAAAAGACAAAAATAAAAAGACTTAGAAGAAGATGAAGGTGACAATAACAAACAAATCATTTTCAAAAGTATATGCTATAGAAAAAATACAACACTCTTGATATTTTGATTGTGTGCTTAAACACTACAAGCCGAGAGCTTGAAAGACATGAAGTAGTTGCATATGGTAGACGTTAATCAGATCATGAATGCATGTGTTTCATTTGACAGACAATAAAGCACTGTACCAAGTTTCACTTCATCTCATAAGTTAATTGACGATTATTTAGATAATAAGTACAATGAATATTTCAAGTTGATACACACGAAAAATATTTCAAAGCTTGAGTCTGATGATACAGAGAATGTCTTGTGTGTCTATCCCAAGAAGATCCGGACCAAACATCAACATTTAAATACCTATTAGTATGCGAGTTAAAGTTGTAATAACCAATAACTGTTCTAGCACAATTTCTTTTTTCAACTATAGCTCAACTTTCTATCTTGTACGGTGTGTGTTTTAACCATTGTTTGATGTAAAAGGATATGCTACCTAGGAATATAGTATTGGCAACTATGAAAGAGTTTGTGTGAAGAAGAGAAGAGAAATTAATGTTACATGTCATGCATTTAATTTATTAGAAGATAGTTGAAGAAGAAAGAAGACAATGAAGAGAGTTCAAAGCTACTCAACGACCATAAAAGGAAATACAACAATTACTTTTTTTTCTAACCTATAAGAATACATGCTTCAAAGAAGAAGAACAAGAAAGCAAGTCATAATTTTGCAAATGCTGAAACTCTGTCAAAATATTCTAAGCTTTAAAAGCTTTGTAAAGAACACTATTTGTGTGCATTTCATAGAAATAGCAAGAGAGCCTAATTTGTACATGTCGAAAGACACTATCCTCTCTAGTGAGCTAAGCTTGTGATATGTTGATCACTAAACCTTATGTTTTTAAAAGCCATAAGTGACTTTCTTAAAGAATACTTGGTTAAGTTAAAAGTGGTTTGTTGAAAAAATACTTGTTTAAGCCAGAAATGATTTGGAAAATAATACTTGAACAACGTTAAGCCAGGAGTGACTTGTTGAAATAATAATTGTTTGAGCCAAAATTGGTTTTGGGAAAGAATACTTGTGTATACTTCATATTTGACTAATTGGTTAAGAATTGGATGAAGTTTGTATGATCAGAAGAACCAATATAAAAATACTAAATATCTTTTCACAAACAAAGAAGGAAGAAAAAGCTAAATATAACTGATCCCAGTCATTTCACAAACAAATTAAAAGAATTCCAATATTGATCACCTAAAGTGGTGTTGGACCGTCTAACACTAAAGAGATCATAGTGTTAATGGAAGAAAGTTAACCTCAAGTCATCTTCCAACGAATCCAATAATAAACTCAGTCAATCAATATTCAAAACTTATCTACAACAATGAAAGTTAGTAATAACAGTAGATTAAAAGGGGGATTTGAGGATTGTTGTGCAGGAAATTAAAATAGATGATGTAAAATAATAAAGAAAATAGATTGACTCTCAAGTTCTTTCACAACATATTCTTCCTTAGTTTTCTTAAGATTATTATCCTTTAATTCTCTTCACAGAGTTGAACTCAATCGAAGCGTAAATAAAAAAGAAGAAAATCTTATCAACAAAACAAACGTCTACTGGTGTATTCAATATCTCACCTCCAAACGTTTACTCAATAAGATATATATCTTTTATCTCTTGACTAAGCATACAAGAAATTGATTAAGACTAAGCAAATTAACCAAGAAATCTAATTAAGAAAATAACTAAATTTTTAACAAGCGTTCAAACATAATTATTTTATAGAAAAGAGATTTTAAAAAGACCAACAATAAAACACAAATGTTACAGAGAATTAAAAAATTAAACTTTATAGAGTAGAAACTTGAGAATTCTTGCAAAATCACAAGAGAATCAACCCAAAGAAGTTTATCCTTCCACGAGGTCTCTATTAATAATCTCTTTTTTCTTTACGAAATTAGCTCAGATTTAATCTTAAATATTATTTTCGCAATTATCAAATGTTTCCTTGTGTGTCACAAAATATAAATTTTTGTCTTAAATATCATTTTTATAATTATCAAATATTTCTATCTTTATCATATTTTAACTTGTAGATGCTTTCTTTCCAAATTTGTAGCAAGAGATATTGTAAAATATTTGAAAATTTGCACTAAATCAAGTATGACTTGTAAAGGATTATCTTTGTAGAAAATCTGAAGAATATATGTGCACAAGAATTAATTTGATTTAGAACTCATAGAATCTCTGTAAATAATTAGAAATAAGAAAATATATTATGCTTAAAATCCAAGTTTAACTAAATCTTAATTAAGGTCCAATTAATTTTGATTAGGTAAATCTTATTTAAAACAATGAATTTATTCTCAATTACAGTCTAAGAAATTCAAGGTTAACCACTCTAAGTGTAAATAAAAATATACTCATCAATAACCTTGCAAAAATTCTTAATTATATTGGTGTATTTATCTTTGTATCTTTGACAACACATACATATATGATATAAGCGAAAAACTACGAATTTTTTTAAAACACAATTCAACCAGCCTTTCTTGTGTTATTTATTGTTTTTGATAATTGGTATCAAAGTTGATTCTTTAAAAGGTTGATTGCTTGATAATGTTAGAGGAAAAAAAATCCATGGTGACAAGCATAGATAGGAACTTATCACTGAATGAGCATCTCTCTCCAGACCTTTTGCCTTCTTGGGAGCAAACTTTTCATGTTGAAAAGATAGAACGAAAATGTATGTCAAGTTTACACACTGTCAATTGTGACATATCATTACACGAGGTGACACAAAGACCACTTCCCAAGAAAAGGATTATTGAGAAGAAGAGTTTGGTAGATGTAGTTGAACAACAAGGAAAGATACATGTTTATCTGTGCACTCTCAAATAATGAATACAAAAAAGTATGCAGGCTAAAGATTGCTAAAGAAATACGGGATTCCCTAGTTGTAAACTACGAAGGGAATGAAGATGTATAGCTCAGGAAGTTTGTAACTCTAACTCATCAATATGAATCCTTCACCATAAAAGAATGAGAAAGTGTGAACTATATGTTTGGAGGAATGCAAGTTCTTTTGAATGGGTTAGAAGCTCTTAGACAAACTTTTTCAAAGGCTCAAATAAATTTGAAACTACCAGACAACATACCCAAGATTTGAGATAAAAAAGCAACCATAACTAAGGCTTGAGAGTTGAGGAAGCTCACATGGGATGAACTCATAATCTTAAGGGTACATGAAGTACATTTTCAAGATAGAGATAAAAAATAACTCCTCACCTTATCTAGTTGAGGGTTGAAAGCCAAAATAATGTCAACTCCCAATAGAAGAAAGGAAACCAATGTATTAAAAGCTCTAAAAGAAGCTGAAGATAAATTATCAAATGACGGGTCAAATAATTTAACTGATGAAGATATATCTTTTATGTCAAGATGCTTCAAGCAAAGGGCATGTAAATAGGAGGTTTCGATCTAAAAAAGAAGAAGGATCCTATAGGTAAAAGGAAGAAGAAGCCTCTTAGAATATGGTTAGCTATGAATGCAAAAAACCAGGTAATACAAAGTTCGAGTGTCCTAGATTGAAGATGAGCTTCAAGCTCAAAAAGAAGGGACTAGTGGCTTCATTGGATGAATCTAAATCAGATTTTGGAGCAGAAGAGCATGCCAACCTGTGTTTGATGGTTGATATTCATAAAGAGGTATATCATGCAACATTTTGTCTAAGCAAAATTTAAAGTTGAAACAAAAACCTTTATAGTTATTCTACCTAGTTGTTGTATGGTGGTCTACTTACATGACACCACCCCTTTGTTGATGATGCTTAAAAAGGGGGAGAGCTTAAAGGAAAATTTTCTTAAGACAAAAAGACAGATGAAGATAAAGCAAGGTGAACCCATGCTTAAAGGAAGATGACGACATCATGAGAGACAATGTACATTTGAAGGGGAACCTCTAAGAAGAAGAAAGGAGAATTGTCTGATAGATGCCTCCAAGAAGAGAAAAGAAGAAGACAATAATCAGGAGTCTTCATAAATAAACGAGGCACGCACAAGCTAAAGGTGAGCAACCCATAAGCATCGACTATTGATCGAGTACTGAATTGATATCTTTATTGATGTTCATCAATATAAATAAAAGACCAGTCAAACAAATCCTTCTTGTTATGATTTGTTTATTTGATGTTGCAATATGCTCATGTTCTTATGTATTGTTTTAAGCACCATCAAAAGGGGGGAGATTGTTAGAGCAAAAATACAACATCCTAAATGTTTTAATTGTGTGTTTAAACATAACAAGTCAAGAGCTTGAAACACAAGAAGCACTTGCATCTGACAAACGCTGATCAGATCATGAATGCATGTGCTTCATTTGGTAAATGATAAAGCATTATACCAAGTTTCACTTCATCAGATACGTTAATTGAAGATCATTTAGACAATAATATCAAGACTTGACACACACGAAGAATATTCCAAAACTTGAGTTTGAAGATACATAGAATGCCTTCTACGTTTGTCTCAAGAAGATATGTGCCAAACATCAATGTTTAAATATCTCTTGGGATTTGAGCTAAAGTTGCAATGACAACCAATTCTTTTAGCACAGTTTATTTTTCAACTCTATATGATATGCACTTTTAACTATTGATTGGTGTAAAAGAATCAGCTACCAAAAAAAATAAATATTATCAACTATCAAAGAGTTTGCATGAAAAAGAGAATAGAAATTAATCCTAAATGACATACATTTAATAGTTTTCAACATAAGAGTTCATCAAACAATATTAGAAAATGAAAGAAGACAATCTAAAGAGTTCAAAATTATTATAACGACCAACAAAGAAATTGTAAGGACAATTTTTTTTTAAATGTATAAAAGTACATTCTTTTGTTTTTATTCTTACTGAGATTTATATATTTTTTAAAAAGAATACTTTAAAGTAAATTAAGTTAATTCTATATTACTAGATATATTTTTCTGAATTTTGAATAAACTGTCTAATTTATTATTTTGTATTAAAATCAAAACAAACACTTGTACCCCTTTAATTTTTTAAATTTATTATTAAATATATTACAATTTCAATTTTTTCACCTTTTAAATTTATATATTCACTTTATTATCAAGTTGCATATGCATATATCAATAAAATAATGTGCAGTTTCATATATTATATTATAATAATATTTTTATTTTTGAATAAATTTATCCATACTTATCCAGGATTTTGAATGATTCGTTTCAACGATCGGACTTAATCTAAGTCACAAAAAAACAATTGTTTAAGGGTTATGAAGATTCCATTATCTAATTCTGGTCTTGAAAAATTCAAGTTTTAACACCCACATAGATTTCTTCTTCCTATTTTCTAAAAAATTCAACGTAGGTTTCTTTTTCATCATGCATCATTGTTCCCTACTACAAGCAGCCCTTGTAATTTTTCATTAGTAAATAATATTTTTTTTTTCTCTCTTGTCTATATGCAAAAGATGTGCCTTGTCATTCCATCTATCTTACGATAGGTACAATTATTATAAATTTTTATAAGTGCAATCAAAGGAAGAAAAGTGGGCATGAGAAGAAGATTCAAACGCAAAGGAAGAGATTTTTTTTTAATATAATATTCCCAAAAAGACAAGAATTTTCTATTGCTATGTATATTTTATTTAATTTTTCTTTTACTCATGAAAGACTACATCAAATTGATATTTGAAACATTCTTCTGTTATAGCTTTCTTAGTGAATTTTACTTTAATTATTCGCAATCTTCTTAATTTCTTTACATCATATTTATTTAAAATTTATCTAGCAGAAATTAAAATTAAAATAAAAATTTTATGATTTATAGTGACAAATGATGGCTTTTCGTATAAATAGTGGCCATTGATAGTAGCTAAAAGTTACAAACTTTTATATTTGATATTCTATTTTTTAAATGAAAACAGAAAAGAAAACTAAAATAAATGTTGAAGATTACTTTTATAGATAATGTTTCTAAAAATAAGAGAAATTTTGATTTTTTTTTTCTGTAGCAATCAACTATTAAAGACTTTAATTACTACTATTATGAGGTTTCAACGTCTATATAAAAAACACACATTTATATAGTAAAAAACACTTTTACTATATATATATATATATATATATATATATATATATATATATATATATATATATATAATCTTTAAAATACAATATGTAACGTCCTAAAAATATAACAAAAATTACATAGTTTCATTCTCTATTAATCATATTTAATACATATCTAGTTGATTTTTTATATTACCAAACTATCTTTATTTATGAACACAAAAGATATAAACATATATAATTGATAAGATATAATTAATGATTGACTTTGTTATATTTAGATTGAGAGATTAATCTATGTGATATTGTTTGGTTTACTTTATAATCTACTTATTTTTGTATAAATGTTTTTTAGCAATCTCTTATAGTCAAGTGATTTCTTACGCATATCAATGATGAAAATTTTGTTTTTTAAATATAATATATCCAAAAGACAAGAATACATAATTTTCCATTGCAATGTATATTTTATTTAATTTTGTTTTCACGCATGAAAGACTACATCAAATTGATATTTGAAACCTTCTTCTGTTATAGCTTTATTAATGAATTTTACTTTAATTATTTGCAATCTTCTTAATTTCTTTACATCATATTTACTTAAAATTTATCGATGACATATTGATTAAATTTTATAGCAGTAATTAAAATAAAAATAAAAGTTTGATGATTTATAGTGACAAATGATGGCTTTTCGTATAAATCTTTTATTAGTGGCCGTTGATAGTAGCTAAAAGTTAGCAAGTTTTATATTTGATATTCTATTTTTTTAAAATGAAAACAGAAAATAAAACTAAAACGTTGAAGATTACTTTTCTGGATAATGTTTCTAAAACTGGATAAATTTTGAAAATATTTTTTTTTCTGTAGCAATCAACTATTAAAGTCTTTAATTACTACTATTATTAGGTTTCAACATCTATATAAAAACACACATTCACACACTTTTAATATATATATATATATACACACACACACACATATATAATCTTTAAAATATAATGCCTAACATCCTAAAAATATCAAAACAAAAATAACATAGTTTCATTCTCTATTAATTATATTTACTAAATTATCAAACTATATTTATGAACACAAAAAATATAAACATACATAAGATATAACAATTATTGACTTTTTTTTTTTTTAAGAGTTCATATTATGTTTGAACTCAGAGACTAATTTATGTCATAATGTTTGGCTTATATGATAATTTACCTACTTTTCTGTAAATATCTTTTAGCAATCTCCTATGGCCAAGTGATTTCTTACATATATTAAGTTTGAAAATTTTATTGTTTGGGGAGGATATAAACCGCATATATATACATGTTTATTTCTCAAATTTCTCTTTATCAGAAACTTATTTTCTTTTTCTCCACCATCTTTTCTCTAATAGTTTACCGTCATTTCATCTTTTCTCTAAACAAATTTCACCTAGGATATGGTGGTAGAGTAAAAAGAAATTCTAACTTATCAAAATTTGTGATAGAGTAAGTTTAATTTTGCTATATAAACTCCATTTTCTAATTCTAGATTTTGTTTTAGATGTTGTGAAATTTCACAAGTTTTGTAAGATGTAACATTCTATATTTATAATATATTACTCTTTCGATACAATGTTTCATATTATTATTAAAAATGATTTGAATAATTTTATATATATTTTATGAATAAACCAATATTATAACATACGCAAAATAATTTATCTGAAATACTCTGTTTGACTCAATGATTGAAATTAGGAGGTTAGAAAAATTGAAACTTCGTCTAACAAGGACAAATGGATATGAATCTTCATCTCACCTTTTGTTTCATGAAATTCTGCAAAATTATAAAACACTAAGATTTTTGTTTACAAATTTTACAAGATAATGAGGAGTTTCAATAGAGATTTTCTAGAGTGATACCGAAAGACAAGGAAATAACTCTTGTAAGACAGGACATACGAGCTATGTTGAGAAAATGAAACTTGCAATGAAATGCGCATAATATTTTAAGTTTATTTTAATTCATGAGAAGTTGCACCAAAGCTCATATCGATTAAAGAAATGTAAGAATATTCAAAGTATTAAATAATCCTTTGACAAAACTACCAACCATAAGGCTTATCAAAGTCTTAGCAGATGGAAAAGTAAGACTACAGACTTAGATTTCTTTATTAAAAGATTTACTTTTTATATATGAACAAAAATATTTTACCCTTAGTTATGTTGATCGCAGTCGTTTTACAAGCAAATTAAAAGAATTCTAGTGTTGACTGCCTAACGTAGTGTTACTAGACCATCTAACATCAAAAGAGATGATAGTATAGATAAAGAAAAGTTAACCTCAAGTCTCCTCTTAACGAATCCATTATTAAATTCAGACAATCAATATTCAAAACTTATCTATAATAAAGAAAGTTAGTTCTAACAATAAATCAAAGAGGGGGGTTTGAGGATTGTTGTGCATGAAATTAAAATAGACGATTTAAAAATGATAAAGAAAATAGGTTGACTCTCAAGTTCTTTCACAACATATTTTTCCTTGATTTTATTAAGATTATTATCCTTTAATTCTCCTCATAGAGTTAGATCCCACAAGAATGAGAACTGAGCCAAACCCACACAAGGGAATGACACCACCTTCAACCTAAAACCTTAAGTCGTTGGGTTTGTGGGTCTTCTTTCTTATATGTTATTCAACTTTCTCATTCCTACTCAATGTGGGACTTAGACTCACACTTGGATACCTAACAAATCTCTCCCTCAAGTGAGAGTCCCTTCCACATTGGTACACTCTCCGTCGAGGGAGAAACATTTTCAAATACGAGTACCTCATTCACAAAGACCCTCACTTGTACCACCGTTTACATACTTAAACGGGACACGCTATGCTTGAAATCTCCGTCAGGAAGACTTTCGATACAGGGGCCAAATTGTACTCGCCCAAGCCGCAAACCATGATACCACTTGTTGGGAAAATCCGAGGGGAACACCTTGGGGAGATCTCATAAGAATGAGAATTGTTAGGTATTCAAGTGTGAGTCTAAGTCTCACATTGGGTAGGAATGAGAAAGTTAAGCAACATATAAGAAAAAAGATCCTGCAAACCCAATATCTTAATGTTTTGGGTTGAATGTGGTATCATTCTCTTATATAGTTTGACTCAATTTTCATTCTTGTGATATCTTCCTAAGATTTTTTTCTCGGATTCTCCCAACAATATATATTTTAAATACTATATATTATATATTCCTTTTGTAGTAAAGTAAATAATTTTGTGAAAATGAAAGTTTTATTATTTTATTTAAATTTAAAAATGTCAGTCAAAACGGATTTTTTATAAAGACAAAAAGATCAAATCAATTTGATATATACTAATTAAAAAAATGTGTTGAATATCATTTCACACTGAATAAACTTTGTTCATGATTTTAGTATACATCGATGAAATAGAAGTTTCTACTTTTGTGAATGAGATTTTCACCTAATTAAAACTATTTTAAAATGCAACACAGTAATGATTTTTTTATCCGCTAATAGTGAAAGAAATTTACATTAAAAATGAATAGTTATTAAATTCATTAATTTATTACGACGACATAAAAATTAAATAATTGTCTATGTTATATTTGTTATCGTATAATAGATCTTTAAAATTTTATACTAAGGTTAATTTATTTAATTGATAAAGTAAAAAGTTTGTTATAGACAATTTGTCTATTGAGCTGAACTATTAGTTTGTACTAATATTGGATAGTTTTAGTTTCTACGCGAAAAAATCGAAATAAACATCTGTTTTTTTATCTTATCATTTAATAAAGAAAACATTTTAATATAATTTTTAAACTGTAATTATAAAATTTACCCAACTTAATTTTTCAAACCGACAAGCGATAAAAATAGTAAATGTAATATTCATTAATTATTTCTTATAGCATTTATTAATTTTTTAAAAACAATATTCTGTTTGGCGTTTACTATTTTTTGAAATTATATCATGTTGGTGTTTGTGCCGTGGTTTGTTTGTTTTCAACATTAATTGAAAGTATGTCGGGGATCTACCTGTCAGTGCCACGTGGAATGTGTGGTGGCGTCAGAAGGTGTATGGTGTGCGACTCGAGATCTAACTATTTAGATTTGTAAAGTTTAATTTTCAATATTAATTTATTATAAACTAAAATATAGTGTTAGTCACTAAAAATAAGTAATTTTGTTCTACTACATTAATTCTTGGATTTTTCTTGACTTTTGGTTCCTATCACATTCTTTTTCTATAATTTAATTATGTATGTCGTTATTAATGTAAACTGTAAAAATAAAAAATTAAAAGGTAATACATGTGTTAATGCAAAAATTATATAATTTGAAATAAAAACATCATGGTTAAGTATTTGTTTTATAATAAAAAAATTTAGATGGATGAAATGAAATTCATGCAATATAATTAAAAGCTTAAGATCAAACGAGAGCTATGGTTGTGACATTGTGTTCTTTGTCATCGGTAAAAGGTGAATGAATTGAAAAGTATTGAAGGATGGAAAATTCTTGAATGGATCTATCTAATTAAAGAATATAAATAATAAAATTTAAATAAAATAAGTCGCGAAGTGATAGAGTTTAATATTCCCATATATGTTATTATGGTAAGACTTTCTCTTTCATCTCACTTTTCTAACCATCAAACTTTTAAAAAGAAATCTCTTATTATTAGGAAGATTTTTTTTTTCTTTTGAATTTATAATTAATTTTGTTAAAATTAGTTAAAAAAATCATATTAATTTAGATAAATATATACTGAAATTTGATTATATTTGAATAGTTTATTTTATGTTTTTAGATTTTGAATGGATATCTTGTTTAAGTTACAAATTTTTTAAAAATAAGAAATTACATGCAAGAGAAATTATTTATGTTTTTTAGAATCTTAAGATTCTCTTTTTTAAATCTTAAGATGAATAATTTGGATATGAAAATGACTTGGTCACAAAATGACTTGGTCACAAAATTTTGATTTTTGGTTTAAGGATAATATTTTGTTTGAAAATTGTTTAAATATTTGAATTAAGTGTATTTGAGTTTTGATTAATAAATAATTATTTTAAATTGAACAATTGAAAAGTTAATTTAGTGGTTACATTGTGCATGTTAAGCTATATAGTTTATCAAATTAAGTTTTAAATATGATTTTGATGAATATAATTAATTTGTATATTTTTTCCACATATTAATTTTATTTATGAGTTTGATGTGAATGAAATATATATTGAGTTTGAATGATTACTATTGAATTGAGACGAGAAAAGGATGACGTTTGAACAAATTTTAGATTATATTAATCATTTTGAATATATTTGAGAGTTTTATTTATTAAACTAGTTTTGGATAAAACTTTGAAAATAGAATTATTTTACTATTTGAGATTAATTTTCTAATATTTTTTTTCAAGTGGAGAAGTTTTGCTTAACTAAAAATAAAACATAGATTCAAAGTTTACTTTGATCCTATTTTCACTAAATCCAATAATTTTTTTGATCAGGTGAAAATAGAGTCACAACTCAACATTTGCTCTATATGATTTTAGCTAAATATTTTCATTAAGCAAGGTAGTTTTTCTCAAGCAAAAATATTTTTAATCAAGATAAATAAATTCTCTTTGTTGTCTCTTTAACGGATTGTATGTGAATATTTATTATAAATGTAAAATAAATATTAATTTGTATATTTAATTGATTGTGATTTTGTTTAGATGATGTATGTTGTATGAAAATGGTTGTTGAGAGTGATAAGAATTATATGAATTTGTGGTTACAAATCTACGATGATATGTCAATGACTTTGATTTGTGTATTAAATGTTGACACCTATGTTGTAAGAGAGATCTCCTTACTTCTGATGGTCACGTAGACTAACATATCAGGTGATGAGAAACTAAAATAATAATTCTTATACACTGTGACATGTGTAGATGTGCAACTTGGATTGTAATGAACTTACCTTGATCCACTACTTTTGGGTTAACATTTTAATCTACGTTTTAGATTGAATCAAATGTTAGTCTCTAGTAGGATATACTTAATACAAGTTTTTCGAAAGACGTACATTGATACTCCGCTTGTTGAATATCTTTGATGTATATATTCATGTGTGACCTTTTATGTTGGCATTTTAATGGAATTGAATTACTATTTTTTTGTTTGCTACTCACAATGTCTCCTTCACATACATTTTTATTATGTTGAAAATTTACTTCAATAACTTATCCTTGTATGTATTGTTGTATTATGTTCTACAATAATTGTACTATGTATACAAGCAAACATAGGTACTGAAAGGGCTTTTAAAATATTATGAATTTTAGCTAATGTACCATTATGGGGAAACACATATTGTTGTAGTTGCTTTAACTTCTAAGAAGATACATGTGTCAACACTTATATTTAGATAGCAGGAGTTGATTGAAAAATTCAACAACTTTTATATCTATATATTACATTAGTTGTAATATGCTTGTTATAACTAATAAATTTCTAGAAAATTTGAAAGAGAAACAATTGGTGGATTTGAATTTGAAGAATATTTTAACCCTATTAGATACTAATAAAGCTAAAGGCTTCTCTACAAGAAAGATTGTATCTTAAGATTTAGAAACAAAAAATGTGTGCCAAAGGATGATGAATTAAAGTAGATGATGTTATCTGAAGGTCACAAAAGCAAGCTCACTTTACATCTAAGTATGATCAAGATGTATTAAGATATCAAAAAATTTTATTGGTAGCTTGATATGAAGAGAGAGTCAAGTTTGTCTCTATCTATTTAACTTGTCAAAAATCCAAGGTCGAACATCAACGATTTGGAGGTAAGTTAACCTAATTAGACATTCCAATGTAGAAGTGGTATAATTTTTTTTTTTTTTTTTTGGATTTTGTCACCTACTTGCCACATACAATGAAGAAACAAGACCTAATGTGAGTAATAATGTAAAGACTAATGAATTTCTATGTAAAAATTGACCTAGATTTATAATCAAACTACATAATGTATCCTTCTACATAATATCAAATAGAGATCTTGTTTTATTTCTAGTTTTGAGCGACACTTAAAAAAAGCTTTAAAGACGACACTTGATATATAATTAGAGAAAATTGTATGTTTTGTACATACTTTTTGTTGAGTTTATAATAAAATAAATAATTTTATAAAGATGCTACGTTTATATTCTTAATTAATTAAGAATGTTTTAATATAATTTTAAAGGTAATTATTGGATTAAAATGTTATTTTCATTACTAATTAGCGTTTTATTTTATTTTTTGTGATTTTAATTTTTAAATTTTAAAAAACCAACAATTTTATTCAAATTATTAATTTTTTATTATTTTACTTTTCATTTCGCTTAATTAAATCATGAACCTGATATTTATTTAAATTATCATTAATTCCTTAATCATCTTTTATAATAAAACCTAGTACTTTTAATATTGTACAATTATCATATAAAACAATGTGATCCAGTTTTTAATCCAAAATTTGAAAGTCAGTGATTCGTGGTAAATTACAAGTTACAATTTAACTCCATATTAAAAAAAATATAAAATATAATATTAAAATTATTTAAATAAAATAAAAAATATTATTTAATACAATTTTTAGATCGTATATCATGTTTCTATTTATTTCATTATATTACATATCAATTCAAAAATAATTTATAGACCACAAACATTTTACGACAATAATAAAAGATACGAAACTATATAAAGTTCTTTCAACTCAATGAAATTTAAATGTAACTCCTAAAAATAAGCTACAAACTTATGAAGACTTCAAGTTCTAATAAAAGTATTTACTTAGTTTAAAAGTTCAAAAACTTTAACAAATCTAACTAAAATTGAAATATGTTAATTAAAAAAGACATAACTCGAGTTCTAGACTTTCCTTTTATTTTAAAGCTACAAGAAAGCTAACATTAAGAACTACAACTTTCATGGAGATTACTAAACTAACTCTAAAAGTCTTTATCTTCTAAACACTTGAAGATTTACGAAGTGAGTTTAAGAAAATATTAAGAAAATATTTTCTCTACTTGCTCTTAGATTTGAATCCCTTGAGCAAAGTAGTATTAACTTCTTGGATGAAATATGTTAGGCATAGAATCTATCAGTTGAACGGAATTATGTAGATTTTATCATTCTACAAACTTTTCAAAACCATTTTCAAACTTCAACCAATTTTTTCTTTTAACTAAACACATTTATAACAAGTTTTAAATGGTTAACTTTAATCACCACTAACATTATTTCTACCTTCACACCAATCTAATCAATATGACACATAAAACTATTTGTCCAATTTTAAGAAAATCGCACAATGAAATTTAAAATTTATCATTATTTCCACCTTCACACCAACCTAACCAATATGACGCATAAAACTATTTGTATAATTAAAAAAAAAAAAAATCCCACGATAGAATAATTTATCATGCAATCTTGTCCATTCAGAGTTTCCTTAACCAAGCTAAATTATTCTTCAAGTATTCTCTATACAAAGATTGTGGAAATGAATTTTTTTAAATTCAACTCAGTTTTAATTTTTAAATTATAATTTTCATTTTTAACAATAAATTTATGTTAGGTCTAATATTATAGATAAATTTAAGTTTATTTATTTATTTTTATAGAAAAATATATCCAAATAGTAATATTATATATATATATATATATATATATATATATATATATATATATATATATATATATATATATATATAATTATGGTCAAATCTATTATATCACATTTTACTAATTTTGAGAAGATTTTTTCTTCCTCTTAATTAAATTTATTTTTATCGGACCTTGAGGTTGGTAACAATTCTCTTTAGATATAAAATGTTTAGTGTAAACTGGATTAGATAAAACATATCTTTTTCTCTTCTGGTTCTCTATTATTTATAGTTGTATTTATGTAATGATGACTTTCTCACTCCTCTCTCAAAGGAAAGGTGTAAACTGCACTCAATATTAAATGTTTATGTAATGATTACTCTTTCACCCTTTGTGAGAGGGAAGATGTAAGATACACTCAACCTACTTTTTGTCAGATAGAAAAATGTAAAGCATACGAAAAGCTACTTTGCTGTCAAAAGGATGGTGTTGAACACAAGGTAAGCAATAATGGGGTTGGCCGACATATGAGAGTTGTCGACATCTTTTCGGCCTGAGTGATTGGCAATTGGCGGAGGTCGTGTGTTTGGTTGGCCGAATAGTACACTTGCCCCCCAAGCTTAAGTGGTCACTAGGCTACGAAAAGCTTTTTCAACAATCTCTAACCGACATGGTTATTGGTTCTCTTTTTTTGTTGTTGGGGTTTTGGCTTTAACGGACTCCACTTTTCGTAATCATGGTGGATGATATATCTCTTTATGAATAGAATTGTTCACTTTACCAAGCGTTTTACTTGTTGATCCTTTTATTTTTCTAGTCTACATGTTCTCTTTTTGATGTTCGAATTGGCTTAAATAGTTATCATGAGATTGAGTTTTGCAAGTGAATACCAATGTGGTATTCGGTCTTCATACCAGTCATGAGATTGGATTTTGTGAAGTGAAGACCGACTTGGTATTCGACCTTTGTTCCAATCATGAGATTGGACTTTGTTAAGTGAAGACTGACGCGATATTCGACCTTGCTAAGTGGAGATCGACGTGGTATTCAGTCTTTGTACCAATCATGAGATAGGGTTTTGCTAAGTTAATACCGACGTGGTACTCGGCCTTTGTACCAATCATGAGATTGGATTTTTCTATGCAGAGACCAACATGGTATTTGACCTTCATGCCAATGATGAGATTGGGTTTTGCTGAGTGGAGACCGAGGTGGTACTTGGCCTATGTATCAATCATGAGATTGTGTTTTAATTAGTAAAGACTGACGTGACATTCGACCTTTGTACTAATCATGATATTGGATTTTGCTAAATGAAAACCGACGTGAGATTCGGCCTTTGTACCAATCATGAGATTGGATTTTGTGAAGTGAAGACCTTTGTACCAATCA
>Ga0209700_101016_pt1 | contig 56887 bp, 21 predicted proteins | sample SiratroredBW_FD_187528 | JGI IMG/M metagenome (GOLD analysis project Ga0209700, IMG submission 187528) | Root nodule microbial communities of legume samples collected from California, USA - Siratro red BW (SPAdes) (version 2) | ecosystem: Host-associated > Plants > Roots > Nodule | place: USA...
GGGGGGGGGGGGGGGGGGGTTGAGGGTAAATGTCTTGATCATCATTTTGGCTGGCAACTTCTCACAGTATAGCCTACCTAAAAGAGTAGGGGCCCCAAGTCAAGGATAGGATAAGGTTGCATGACATCTCAACTAGAAACTTTATTAGGAAGAACGACATGGTCAAATCCATTGCTATCAAGAAATCTCTGAAATATTTCTAGCAACAACTTCTGCACATTCAAATTAATAAGCAAGAACTGACAATATAAGTACATATTCCTTGAAATGGATCTTGTGGTTAGAAATGTCTATTTGTTTGGCGAAATTAGGTGTGAACTACATGATCATTTAACAATTAACTAACTAATTTTGAGTACAAAGACCAGTTAGAAGTACAGGTACTGTGCATATTGGACCTTGACCTTCATTAAATTTTGAAATTGCAGGAAATACAATTAATGGAAAAAACGAGTTTGGTCTTTCATAAGCTAAATTAAATTCTAATGGATAATCGAGCAAGGTTGATAAAATTTATTGGAATTTTCTTGTTGAGGTGAATTACCTTGTGTGGTAGACCTTCAGTTCCCTCAAAATAGTCAAGTTGATCTCATGGAATAAGGACTGTTGGCATTCATCAAAAGTAGTGCAAATCAGTGTAGCCATAACCATGTGAATGTGGAAACAAATCTTCTACTTCAATCCTGGAACTGGAGCTTTTCTTTATTTGGTTGCAGCTAATAGACTCAACCTCTGCCAAGAACATGCTATAAACTGGCCTATGATCAGAAAATCTTGACTCCCCACGAACATATGATAATTGGTGAAGGCCCCTTCCATACCACAAGATACGATCACACCTTCATGAATATAGATTTGGTTTGTATGCATAAATAACGATATAATTTCACAATAATGATCCAGAACATTTCATTTGGCAATAGTATTGTTTCACAAAAGTCATTGCAAGAAAGAAGACTACTACCATGCTGGAGTTCTTCTCTTTTGCTTTGAGCGTCTGTCATCGCCAGCATATCGGTCGGAATTGTTTGAATACTTATATGTTGGAGGGAAATATATTTTCCCTTCGTTCCATCCTTCAAAGACTCGACCTTGCCTCTGCTCTATACACAGCTGAAAGAAAAAAATATCAAACGATCAGACATATCTAATATGGGAAAGCAGCAAAGATCAATCAGAATCACTTGTGAAGAGACAAAATAGTAACATGCCTGGTCATTCTCTAACAAAGTCTTCCAATCATGCATCTCAACAAGAGCTTTTGCTGCACGGTAAGAAAGGGCTATCCGGTAATTTAAATCCCCCAGCCAAATTATTCGACTACACCAGTTAAACCAAAAGTTTAGTTTTTCACTAGCACACAAGTTAGCACTTAGTAGTGAATTTTGTTTACACTTACAATCTCCAAGTATGAAATGCATTGTGGAGATAAGGGGCTTACTCATGTTCCAGAATTGTCTGAGGAGAATTCTCATCACCCATGTCATGGACTGGGGGAAACCTTGTCTTTCTGAGAATCTCCATTACATCTGAATTTCTCCTTATCTCATCACCATCCTTTTGTCCAGAAGTCAAATGACTACAAATGAAGCAAAAGCTTGTTTGGTGCAATGACATACTAATTGATATTGATCCCTGGAAAATCCAAGACAATGAAATTGTTTCCTTCCCTAGTCCATTATAAACTCTGCTATTGAAATAGATTGTCAAATGTACCTTGTTTCCGAGATATCCCATTAACCCTCGGCCGACGCAAGACACTTTCAAGTTGTGAACATCATCTCTTATATCACTTTTCACCCAAACAGTTAGAAACACCCCAACCATTTGCTTACTAGCAACCAAGCAGTATCTTGAGTGGCCTGTCTGTCTATCACTGTCCTCTGCAGAGAAACAACCACCATACGACATCGGCGAATATTGCGCTGTAATTGGGGAGTCACCAGTGCCATTTTCTTCATCTGAGGAACCCCATCGATAATTGGGGTCATAGTCACTCGCTCGGTGGCCAAATATCACTCTGTCACAGACACTGAAACGGCGATCAAGGCAAGCTTGTTGCATTAACATATCATTATCCATTCTCAAACTACGGCTCAAGGACTGGAAGGATCTTCGTTGAAAGAAAGAGGTTGCCTTCTGCCTCATTGATCCCTCGAAATCAGCATCTAGCTCTACAATAGGATCAGGAAGGGGTGAAGGTGTGTGGCATCCTCCACTTGTTCCAGGAAGGTTGTTCAAGGTCCTCCTAATAAGGGCTAGCCATTTTCTTGCAGGACCATTGTCTTCTGTTCCCAAAACATTACCAGCATTAAGAGGTACAATTTCTTGAAACCTGAGGCCAGGGAAATGCAAAATATTTCAGTATGTGAACTTTTTTGCATGAGTAAAGGAGATGGAACATTGCATAGTCAGTGATTTACCCAAGAACATAGATATCAGCGGGTGGAGAGGTGTGAAGCCAATCTTCAAGACTCAAATAACTCGGAGGTGACTTCCCCGCTACATTCCAAGTGGCAACAAAGATTCTGTGTATCCGAAAGGGGCAAAAGAAGTTCAATAGAATAAAAATTCTTACATTCCATTGCAATAGTTACAGCCAGGATAATCAAGTTCTACACACAGTTGCATGAAGCATACCTATAGTTATACACATCTGTAACCTGAGCTTTATCAAGGTCATTCTTACCTCTACGCACTCTGTCTGAGTACCATCTGCTTGATCTCTCTACGTATAAAAAATGACATTAAACATCTGCAATTAGTAGGACGCGAAAGACTAGAAAAGAGAAAAAAAAGAACATGAAGAAATAAATTTCCAAATTGCGGCTCAAAAATGTGGTCTAAATAAATATCATTTTATCCATATCTAGTAGAGGGATTTGGAATGGTGTGGTCCTAAGAAAAGATGGTGAAGAAGATATTGAACCTGATTTGCTTTTCCTAATGGTGCATGCTTCCCTCTCTGAGTAGTTGCTACTACACTCTTCATCAACAACTGAAAAAGGAAAACTGTAAAGTTAACAAAGCTGTGCTCTTTTCAGTCATTTTAGCATCTACACAATCAAACAAGGCAAAATAAAGCAGAATTATTTTTTATAGCAAAAGGGTGAATTAGAAACCATGGAAGCAGCAAAACAACAAAGGGCAGATCTTGTACAGCAAGTAGCATACGCATGCCCATGGAAACAGACAAGAACAAAAATACTTTAAAATAACTGTTTAGAAAACACAGACAAATTAGTTGAACTAGAAGCAGGAGCGATACCCTTTTTGGTTTCAAAACAAAATATTTCCATTCCGAGAGCCCTAGAATGTAGATTACATAAAAGTGAGAAAATTGATGAATCACCTTGGGAGAGAACATCATCTGCCTGAAAATCCTCAGCTTTGCTCTTGATATTGAACCACTTCTTGACCAATGTCTTTGGCCAAGAAAGCTTGAACAAGAAAAACAGGGTAAGCAATGCCAATCCCAGAAATCAAATCAAATGCAAATGAATTTGAAGAGAGTTTGCATTTCTCAAACCTTGCTCTTCTTCGAGTTCTCATCTCTCATTGTTGGGACAAAGCTCACAACTTCATGTAGCTTTCTGTATTCAGAAACAAAGCCACTGAATTAATGTCACACAATCTATTCCTTCTTTCCAAGGTTATGCTTACACACCAAAATGGAGATAGTGAAAGTTAAAAGACAAGTTTATATACCGGGACCAGACAACCTTAATTTCTGTTGACTTTCACCTCTTGGTATATGTTTCTCTACTGAAAGAGATAAAAAAAAAAAAAAAAAAAAAAGGTCTTTTGGTGATGATAGCAATGTGATGAAGGTGAAGAATGAATAGATGATTAAGTGCCGCCCCAGTTGTGAAGTTTAAGGTTGTGGGGGGAGAGAGGAAGAAGAAGACAATGTAGAAGACATGAAGAAAGAGAGAGAGAGGAAAGCAACAAAAGATTGAAAAGAGAGTGAGGAAGGTAAGTTGGAGACTCTGTATACAAGGCCTACCTCACCCACCCAACCTCACACATTCAAGAAACACACAACCTGCAACTGCCGTTGCTTATATATTGCTCATGCTCACATTCCTTCACACCCAAATGGCTGAATACTCCTTTCATCTATGTGCTCAAATGGCTCAATACTTTAAATTCTGTTTAGAATAATATTTTTTTATACAGATTTTTAAGAAGAAAAAAAAGTTAAAAATTAGACCTTTTATAAGTTAAAATTACTTCATAGAAATTTATATATAACTATTTGAAATATTTATTTTTGTCTTGTTTTCATCTCATAGTGAAACTAGTTCAAAAATATATTTAGGTTATTTAAATGTATAAAGAAATCATTAAGTGGTGTTGTAATAATCTTTAGTGGACATATAATTAAATATCAGTAATTACTTTATTTTATATTCAATAACTTTATATACTTGGTTATTATTGGAGAAGATAATCCTGCATTTAAAGATGTGATTGGACTTATACATCTGATTATGACTTCTATCTGTATGAAAAAAAGTATTTATTTGGATTAAAGAGAAATTAATACCTTAAATGTCTTGTTAACTGCTGTATTAAAAATTTCAGTTAAGAAAATTAAAATAATTTTTTTTATTGGAATTTACATTAAAAGCTCTGAGAAATCCCAATGCATCAATATCTATTTTTAAATGTAAATTTTATATATTTTTTGTTTAATAAATACTCAGCATTTTTCAAATCCTAAATAGATATAAGGAATTAGAAAGTCTAACATCTGAATTTCATCAACATGCCACTTTATATTCAGGAAAATAATAAAAAAAATTTACATTTTTTATTTTTTTCTTCTTACTCATCTTAATCCTTTGCAAAGTATATATCAATTTTAAAAATATAAATACAAACCCTAAAATTAAGCAAGTCTTGTACAGAAGTGAATAAATTAGATTAGGAGTGAAGAATGTATAGTAGTTTCAAAGATTAAGGTGTTATGAAGCAGGAATGGTAGTTGTGGCAGGGACAGTAAAGTTAGGTTTGATCTTAACAGAACAAGTTGGTGATGTAGGAGAAAGCAGTTAAAGAGAAAAGATAAAGAGGTTTTCCTCTTCTTCATTCTTTAACTTCTCTCCATGTTTTTACATTGTCTTCAATACACACCACAAAAATCATTTCTATTTTTCTCTCTGTCCACCCAATTTATTTCTTATATTTTGGTTGGTAAATTTCCATGGAGGGTTCAAGGGTGGGTTTGAAATCTACCTTGTTTGAGATAAAGTTTCTTATATCTTCTAAACATAGTGTATGTGCCATAGTCGAAGAGAATGTTTCGTGTTTTATGGAAAAGTGTAGAACTACTTCTGTTTCCAATGCCACCCTATTTGTAATTTCATGAGTTTGGCACAAGTGAATATGATTAATTATTATATTCTACATGTTTTTTCTATCTCTTGTGTGTGTTGGGGTTGGCAAATTCAAAGGATTCATTGGTTCTACAAGTTACATAACACTATGTCTCCTCAAAAACTTCATTTATTGCTTTTTGAAAGGAAATATATTATTAAGCAAATGAAACTTTGGCTTTTGTTTTTGTGTGAACCTTAGACTCATCATGTCCAAGAAGACAAAAGGCAATTTTTCCAAATAGGAATTGAGTACTTTTCATTTTGCACATGGATTAGTGTATTATGCTTTGCATTAGGTGACACATCCTTCATCCTTCATCATGCTAAAATGCATGTTTATATTTTCTTTTTCCCTATTGAAATTACTTTAAAATATATATATATATATATATATATATATATATATATAATGAATTATAATCAGTTAACATTTTACCCTAAGAATACATGGAAAATATAAAATAGTATCTTATTGGGCCATAGTGATTTAATTCCCTGCTCGGTCCAAAAATCATGTTCCTACTTAACACCCACGTGAAAATATGCTATTTCCTTGACCTAAGTGAAACCGTGTATCTATTAAATCATAGTTTATGAGTTCTCTTTTCTCAATGACCTTTTCCATTTTTAATATGAACTAAGTAGTAAGTTTTGATGCTAAAAACTTCAAATCAAGAATTTATTTAAGAGGAGAGATTCAGAGAACCCCAACTAAATATTTGGGTTGGAATTTGAAATGAACCCAACATAGTGACCCACTAGGTTGAGTGAAGCTTCCACTACCACCATATAAGCCTTACCCCAACAGTGCATAGGTTGTGAAGGCCAGTACATGTGGCTCTCCCAAAATACTCTCTTTTTCTAACTATACGTGTCGTGTCCTGTCACCTTATCATATCATATGATTATACTATCAAACAAAAAAAATACAGGGAATATTAGTTTGTTCATCAATATAGTTTCTATTTCATCTCTTTTTAAAGTGAGACACTTAATCTGTACACACTCTTTCACTTCTTTTCTTATTTCCAAAAGTAAAATAAGAAGAAAAAACCATATGTATGTATATACTAGGTACATCTAAGGAATCATTGACCAACATTATGGTACAAGTCAAGAGTTTTGGTTTGGGAGATTGGAGTTCTTAAGCATTTGATAATGTTGACTAAGAATGATGATGTATATGGGTGAATCGGACAGGTGAAAGGTCACCATTGCATATTTTGTTCCTTATTTTTCAATGTTCCCCTCATAATAGTGGCAATGATGCTTACAAGAAAGGGCAGTATCAAAATTAAATATGAATGGGCCCAATTGATAAAATGCATAACTAAAGGGGATAGCTTTTACCCTACAATTTGAATCTTCTAAATTGCCTAGGGAAAGGTTGCTGCCTAGTAGATACTACTTTGTGAAAAAGATTGGGACACCCTATTATTGGATTCAATAATGAAATAGTAGTGTATCTGTTATCATTCATTAGGCTTCTTCATTTCCTCCCTTCCTTACTTACACTGTGCACATTAAACTGTAATGGGTGCACCTCACTTAATTATATGTAAATATTTGAAACAAACTATTATAGACAATGTGGGACTTTCTGCAACCTTCTTGTAATACTCTTCAAAACAGATTATATTATACAGGAAAGATCTCCGTGACAGTTTTCAATTCTTTCTCCCTTAAATTACTTTGTTTGTATTAAAAAAATTATTTAAGTCTAATTCTTGTTCACATATATGATATATCTGATGACGATTGTTTTATTTATATACTATAAATTAATTTTATTTATAATTCATTTCATGTTGATAATATACGTATTATGTAATATTCTATAAAGAAATAGATTTAAATTTAACTTATTCTCATACAAAATGATAATATTATATTTTTTATATAATATGAATTGATTTTATTATAATTTATTTAAGATCTTTAATATTAAGTTATAACTTGTCGTGTGTAAAATAGTCTGATAATAGTTGACAAAATAATTTTTTCAAACTGATACTACATTCAAAATAAATTTTAAGTTTAATTTAATTTTACAAAACTAATTTATAAAATAAATATCATATTTATTTAAAATTTATAAATATATCTTATTTGTGGTTAAATTTAAATATTTAATTTAATGTAGTTTTATTTTAGAAATTTTTTTATTTATTAACTTTTAAAGATTTTTCTAGAAGAGGAGGTTGCATATTTTTAAGTTGTGGTAAGTTGATTGATGCATTGTGATGAATGAGGTAAAAAAAAAATGGTTGATAGATAAAGGAGACAGTCAAAGGATGATATTTAATTGTACTTTAACTAAAGCAAGTTACATGAGATCTAGGATATTCAATTTCTTTTGCTTTTGCAGCTTTCAAAAATCTATTGTTACTATCCTCTTTCCTTTTCTCAATTAGGTTTTCATTTATTTTTCTTTTGTCCTTTAGAATTTATTTTGCTGTCATTTTCTTAACAATCTGGCAGCTGGTACTGTTGTACACTCGCACTTGCTGATATAGATAGATATTGATGTAAACATCGTGGCTTTTACTTTCTCAACTACATTTTTATATATATGTATCTCCTAACAGTACAAAATATTAATGAGGTTATAGACCATGGACCACCACAATTCTTAATACTTCCCCACTACTAAACTTATTTTATTTATAAAATTATTTATAAATATTATTCAACATAATTGGTAAGTACTTGAGAATTTTAAACACTTTGTCAGTCATTTTTTTCTATATTAAGTATTTTCTATACTGATCTTTCTCATAGCAGGGTAAATGTCTTGAACTTGTAAGTTTTTATATCTGAAAAAAAAAATAATAACATATGAGAACAATGATCTCATATGTCTACTCATCCAGTTAAATTAGACAGTAATTATGCTAACCAAAGGGGTTTTGTTATTAAAGATAAAATTCATTTTAATAATCTTATATATATATATATATATAATAATTTTCAACTATTGATAAGAGAATGTCTTAAATGGAATTTAAAATATTTTATTCATTAAAAAATTAAGAAGGATTAGCAGAAATTTTCCAGCTATGGAGTCCCTCATAAAATTTCTTTTATAGGTCAATCAAAATTTTGACTTATTATTGCTCAATCATGAGAAGCATTACTTGAACGCCCTTTATGTACAATTTTTATTTCCTTACATCTCAATTATTTATTCATCTGAATAATGGAAATCATATTACAGTTGTACAATTCTAATCATATTTCATGGGTCACTTTTTTTGGCAGACACATAAACTGATGGAACTTGCACACTGTCAATTTAAGATGATTTATCTTTATTTAATTGTATTCAAATGGTGTTGATCATAATGAATCAAATGGTACAGTGCATTCAATTTGAATGTGCACCTATTTATTAATCAAAATATTAATAATATAAATGGTGGTTTGAGTACTGGTTTCCTCTCACCCTTCAAAAAAACAAAAGCAGCTACTCTACAATCATTTTAGCAATATCATAATATATTAATAATTTAAATTAAAAAATAAAAATTATAATTTAAATATATTAGTACATTTATTGTTGATATCACCCCTCTTCAAAATAGGAAATAGTAAGGGAAAAATAATAATAATAATAATAGAGAAGAAGTATTTATAGGGAAAAATGATGTCAGAGAGAACCCTTTATGGTTGTCTTATTGAAAATATAAACCAATTAGTTCAACTTAGTAAAATAATTATGAGAATGAATAAGAATTGAAAAAAACGTTAGATAATGTGAGGTTCACTTAATGAAATTTTTAAAGCTATGTGATGAAAAAAATTGTTTAAATTGTATATTGTAAAGTTGGATGATCAAAATTTGTTATTCCAAGTAATAAGAATTTGTTTTCATAATTGAGATTGAATTTCATGAAAAGGAAAAGAATAAACACTAGAAGAACTTATCTAAACATTCTTTTAAACTTTTTTTTTTTTCATTTTCAACAAATCGCAATAAATTTTTAATTTCGGGTAAAGTGTTTTAAAAAAAATTTAAAATAGTATAAGCATGTCTCGTTCTAAACTTAAATATTCTAAACTTAAATATTCTATTCGTTGGTTGATATACACATTATAATTCTAATTTATTAATATTTTAAAAAATACAAAATGTCCATCTTAGTAAATAATTTTTTAGAGATTTTCTCCTGTACACTGTTTGATTCATATGTGCATGGCAAATAACCAAGCAGCTATTAATTGCAACAAAAGTTTGATGGGCACAGCATACCCTCTCTTTTTCATGAATAAATAGGTTTACTAGCAAGAATATAAAACAAATTTATATTAATGTTTAATTATAAGACAATAAATCTTTTAAAACTTATATCAGTGATCATTTATGATGAGAACAGTTAATTTTTTATTATAAAATTGTAATAATAAATAAAATAATCTTAGGAAGAGCGAAAAGAAAAGTTGCATAGCCGTTGGTGTTGAAAGCAGAAACAGCATTGTGCAGAGTTAATGGAATACCAGAATGGGCCCAGCATTATTCAAGTGATAAAGCAGAACAATGCAGAGAAGCAAGCAGGGAAATCAGAAATGTATATTTTTTGGACCCTTCTCAACTTTGAGGTTAGTGCCAAGGAAACCTCAGCAAGAACATCATATGCTTTGCCAACCTCCTTAACAATGCATAAGAAGCATTGATGCTGTTAGAGTTACATAAATGACTTGCAGTTTGTGTGAAAAGCTTAAACAAACATTTAAGGCTGTTGTGTTGACTTCATAAGGCTGATACTGATGGTGATGTTGATGTGAAGGTTTTTACCATAGGGTAGAAAAATTACAGGGTTTTCTACCTAAACAGTTGTTGTTATTTATGGTGTGAGTGAGGTAAGACCATTTCCTCGTTTTCATAGAACCAGACAAAAGATATTTTCTCTGCACTTTGTCATGCTTTACTATATCATTTGCCAAGCTTTTTGCATCATCGGTGTCTTTAATTCCTGCCAGACCAAACCCACGCATGCAACCCTTTCTTGCATGTTGGATCATCACATCATCACTGGTTAATTTATACTTGTTCAAGGTACAATTTGGAAACTGTGTACACAACATGATGGTTGCTTCCTCCTATCAGAAAAATTCTCAAATTAAATATATTCTTCACTGTTCAAGAAACTATAATGATACATTGCAAGAGATGCACAATGTTACACACCTAGTGGAGCTAGGAAAAGGACATGGTATGCATGAGGTTGAAACCCTGTGCCTGATTTGGAAACTGAGCTTCTAGGTAAAAATGTTTCACTTGCCTAAGATTGCCATAAAGAAGGCTTCTTTTATTTGTTTATTTTTTTCTTTTTTTGGATCTTTGCTTTATCCTGGCATTCAACAGACAAAAGAAGGCTCAATCATCGCATGCACAACAGTGCTCTCATGTCTCAGGCTTATAGTTATCCATGATGTTCTTGACTGTTCATATTTAACTTGTTCAACATTTTTCCCTTTTTCCTTTTCTCAGTGGGTACCCTTTTAGTCTTATTTTGTGTTTTCAGTATCTCTGTGTGCATTATTCATACATCATATAGCAATTGGGTAACATTCCCCATCAACGGCTTAAACAATAGAAAACTCCTCCAAAAATTATTATATGGTCATAAACCACCACTTATTTATGGTTTTAAGTCTACACATTTCAGCTTAAATTTAAAAATTTAAATATTAAAAATTGTTTGTGCCATAAACATATATTGAATAATTTCTGCAGTTAAGGCTCATAATTTGAATATCATAAACATGTCATGCATTTCCATGTCTTGTGTCATTTGTCTTTCTCTGCACGCATGTGTACAAAATCAGTTTCCTTCCTTGGTCATCCCTGTTCGGTCTTTAGCCTTACACCATTTAGAAAAATTCTTGTGAGATGATTGCCACATTTTTTGCACCACAACATTAGTCTCCAAAATGAGCATGCATGATTTAACTTTTCCAATGTGTTAAAACAATGTTATATTAATTAATAAGACCCTAAATTAAAAATGTAAAGCCTTTATTTAGTCAATTTTAACTTGTTCTGTGTGCATAAATATTTGTGTATTTTGGACCAGATCTTTATTACTATTTTCTAAGCATATAACATATTGCTTGTCTCAGTTAGAAGGAGGCATTATCGTTGTGTGGAACTATATCGCTTTCATTTCATGCAGTGGGGGACAACCTAACATCACTTTTCACAAATTTTATGAATATAGATATTTTGGAAATGTAGCATTGTAGAGTAAAAAAGAAAGAGCAACTAATGAATGTAGAAAACAGCAGAAGTTAAGTTGCTTGGGTGGCATATTGAATGTTTTAAATAGGCCACCGAGGAATTAGCTGTGTGTTGTGATTTTGGTGGAGAGTATACATGCTTAAATGGAGAGTTGCTAAATTATAGTTGTCTATTTCAATGTTAATATAGTTATTTCCTAGGTAGTTGTACATTGTCTATTTCAACTCATGGATTTTTTTCTTAACCTTTTGCACCACACAAATGCACAAAATTTTTAACAAAATCATGACAAACAATAAATTTATTAATTAGGAAAGAAAATTCAAATTAATCTAAATTGCAGAAAAGAACAAATCAGTTAGATGAAAAAATAACAAATAAAAATTAATAATTTTCTTATCTTCCTTTCATTTACATTAACAATTTAGTTCTTATATTTGAAAAATGTTCAGAACTCAATCCACTAATAAAAAATAAAATGTCCTGTATTACTGTTTTAGCTAAAATTGACTTGAAATGAGATCAAATGAGTTAGAGATTTAATTTGATGGAATATTATATATAAGGCATTGTCAACTTTCTGACATGTGTCCAATTTTTCCGAATAGAATGAAAGACATACGAGAACATTAAATATTTTTAAAATACAAAATGTTCAATTTTTACGAATGAACAGGAAAACAGAATAAGAACAATAAACAATAAATATTTTAAAAATTTAAACATTCTTGAGATAAAGGGACAACCTTAAATAATGTAAATAAAAATGATGCAAAGTGTAATTTAACCTGGAGATATTAAGACCAAGCAAAAGTAACTACTTTGCAAAAGTTAAAAAATTATTTAAGCTTAACATTAAATTATCATATGCGTGCAATATACTTTCCACTTGCAAATAGTTTCAAAATTTGATTTCATGGGCAATGCAAGGTCCATTTCATAAATCTCCAACCTAAACTGCTGAGTTATATATTTCATATGCCAATTATTAACCATGTCTTTATCCAAGATCGAAGAGAAAAGGAACACGCGCATCTTTCTCCTGCTCTTTATGTGTACAAAACTGATATTATTCAGGTTGCTAGCTCCAAGGCCAAAGCATATTCCAAGTTGCATTGGTCAAAGTTTCATAATGTATGTCTTCATTAATTAGCCAAATCATATTCACGGTCCTATCTTAGCCCAGAGTTGCAACATGATCCAATGCAGCTGCATTGACCCTCCTTTCTGAACATAAGGTAGTCACTCTTTGCCATGAATAGCAGATTCACTGCTAGACAGTACACTGTATATCTTCCTTATAGTAGCTGGAGTCGTTCTGCAACAACCACCAACAAGGGAAGCCCCTAGCTCACGCCATTTAGTAACATATGAGATAAAATTCTCGTCTGTTACACCAGTATTTTGCTGCAAATAATAAAAGCATAGCATCAGTATACATAATTTAAGAAATATCCCAAATTATTTTGTTCAAAATGATTGAATATGTAAGAGTATGTTTGAATATCAATTGTCACAACGTTCCTAAAAATACAAACAGAAAACGTCTTTGGGTAGATTGAAGCTAACATACGTTTGAAGTGTCTAAACGTAAATCCAAACAATCTCTACTTAATTATCTCCATGGTATATTTGGTTTCTCACAAAGCTGAGGATGTTTATGATATGAAGTACTTACCAACTTTAACAAACCATCAAGTTCATAAACTTCTAAAATACAATAACATCGATAACATAGCTCAAAACAGATAAATAACTTAAGGTTAGGCTAAGCATAAACTCTCACTTTTCTGCATTCATGTCTATATCTGTTTGATTAATTTATAGTCTACTATGTTACTTGTACTGTTTGCTGTTGTGTTCCAAGAAATATAAAAAATTGTGCAGGCTGAACATGATTAAATAATCGCTAAAAGCATCTCCAACAGCAATTTCTTTCTGGTATCATAAATTGAAGAAACTGTTCCTTCAAGAAATCTTCCATTGGAGTCAATCTATGTGGTGATGTCGATAAGTTAAGAAATGTTTTTTTGAGAATAAAAAATTGTTCCTTTTAGAACAACCAACAACAATAAAGGATAATAGAGACCAAAAATCACATCTTTCAGGAAAAAATTGGAGATTTTTAGAGTTTCTTTTGTTGAAGCAAAATTGAATGTAAGTTGTTTAATGATGATGTACTATTGTTGGGACCACAAATCACAATTTTCAATCTTGAAGCAACTCATTCGACTTTCTTCCATTGGAGAGCCCTAGTCTCTCTTCACCATATCCAAAATGGTTTAAAATCATGTATTAACCACCAGCATAAGGTTAAATGAGAAATCAGCGAAAAATTTAGTATGAAATTCAGAAAGTAATAACCTAAAGGAGGATCCTGCATTTTGCATCCAAATTTACACTAAGGCTCAAATAATATTTTAGTCTCTACAATATAGGGTTGTTTTCATTCAGATCCTCTTAATTTTACTTTCCTGTATTGGTCCCTGTAATTACTTTCGTCTTTTGTAGTCCATGATGTTAGTTACAGTTACAATATAATAGTAAATTTTTTATATGGGTCCCTCTTCTGTAAAGGGTTTTCATTTTAGACACTGCTATTTAGAAAACATTAGGTTATGCAATAATCTTTGTAAGTCATGACATCAATTGATAAAATGTACAAGGATCGAAATAAAACAAACATTTTCCAGAGACCAAAAGAGGAAGAAAAATAAATTAAAAGGACCAAAAAGAAAATTGTCATTCCAAACGAGTACTGTACCAGGCTACCACTTACAATTAAACTCCTACTTCTGAGCAAGTTTCCAGTTTAGACGACAAATCACAAACAATAATCTGAACCAGTAGTACACAGTTCAAATAAGAATGAATAAAATGATTTCACCAAAAAGGACAAGAGAAGGAATAGGCACACATCTATGTACTTCGTCTCTTTAATTAAGTTTGCCTCTACAACTTATTATTTCACAGCATATGAATTGCTTTAATTCAAGCAGTTTCCACAATCAAATTTTCCAATGCATAGTGGTTCATTTTTTACATTAAAAATGGGCTGCTATCCTTTTAAATATAATATAGTATAACCATACGAAATGAACTTACCACCCACTCCTTTAGTTCAGCATCATAAGTTTCCCCACTGTTTGGATATATTACAATTGGTTTTGTTGTCACCTGAAGATATTATGCGAACCAAGGATAAGTATTTATTCCACAAAGATAATTCCCATAACTATAATAATATAACAGTTTATTAATACTGGCACAGTTCCTTTCATGAAAATAACACGTGAAAACAAGGGAGTGCATTATGTATATTTCAAAAGACAGATACTTGTGAAAACTGTATCAGGGTATATAGATTAAGTACATGATTCAAAGAGGTTTCCATTATATATAAAGTTGACGGCTATTTACAATGTTATGCAACTCCAGCATGGTTGAAAACCTATACAGATTAACATCCTTGTGTATTTATTCTACATCAAAATGTACATGGCCAATAAAAATGAAAACAACTTCGCAACATAGGTACTAACGCTATTAGAACTGAAACTGCAGTAATAAATAATGACCTAAGAGAGATGGAGAGGTTGATAGAAACAAAGTATTATTAATTTACGACAAGTGTAATAAAGGTTAAACAACAAATTTATTTCAAAACAAGAGAACCAAAGTATACCTTCTTGAGCGAAACAATCAGATCATGTATAAATCTAGGCGGGGTACAGTTAATTCCAACAGCAACAACTTTTTTGCATGATTCAGCAATAGAGCCACATTCCATTAGAGAATCACCGCTAACAACATTAACTCCATCCTTCGAGTTAAAAGCAAACCATGCTGGAATTTTTATGTCCTCTTCTTCCAGAAGCTGAGCATAAGCCTGCTTAGTTAATAAGTAAAGTTTGGTAAATTCAGGCGTCAAGAAAAAAAACGAATATTGTAAGTGCAAACAAGAAAATTTTTATTCTCCAGGACTATTATTTACCTTTAGATAACTGTTATTTTGTGCTTGCTCCGGGAGTTTAATTGATTATATATCTCCTAGTGAGTTACTCATCATAGTTACTTTACTAGTGATTTTACCCTTTCACAAAAGCAATGGAAACTTAATGCTTTCTCAATTTCCTGTGGTCTTGGGAAGCAAAGCATATTATGGGCCAAAGAGACTACTAGTTTGACAAGAACAGCCTTTTGCTCTTTTCTCAATCCACAAATAAAGTTTGAAAGACCGAATAAGTCTTCAGACTGCAATTCAAACTATAAATTGAAGCAAAAGGGCTATGAATAACAACAATATAGAATGCATGATTAAAAAAAATCTGATTCACAATGAGGCTTCATATTTTATAACAGATATAAACCATGCAATGTAACATATTTGTAAGCAACAAAGCTAATGTTTATCTGAAAATAAAGTCAACATGTTTATATGTTTAGTGCAGAATTGCTATTTTTTCTATTTCTTTTGTTGAAAATTTCTTCAATCAAAGAAAAATCCATCAAGAGCTTACGTAGTTCACATTTCATGTTAACATGGAACAAAAGAAATCAGTCAAAATGAATTATACAATTACACCAGAATATCTTCAGTCATTAAGAATTTTACTATCCCTTCCGCTCATTATCTGGCTTTTAAGGTTACGGCACAAAAATAAGAAAGTCATTAGATAGCCGTGATTATGAGCAAAATATTCACTGGACTGAACTGGCCTTCGTTAAAATATTATTAAGATTCAATTGATCTTCTCTCACTCATAAATACTAAGTGCTAAGTTAGAAAAAGAAAGTATGCTGCATTTATTTTAAAGAGACAGGTGACACTTTCTAAAGATATAAGAAAGAACCAAGGGATAGATTTAAGCATTTGGCCGTCCAGAGCTTTAGGGTACCTCAGCTTCAAGCTTATTGGGCACTGTTTCAAATGCAAGCAGGTCAGCACCTGAATCTGCTAAAATTTGAACTCTTCTCCGATGAAAATCTTTTAGCGTTGTCTTCGTTATAGCATCACCATAATCACCACTGTTAAGAAGAAAATATCAAGAAACACGACAGTAAAAAATATAATTTCTATTAGTGCCAACAACAGAAGCAAAACATGTTACCTTGGAAACACAACATATAATGATCATGAATATCATCTTGATTGGGTTATATAACAGATAAGAAATGCCCACAACACGACAAGTGAACAAAACGACGATCAATGCTAAAGAATAGATCTTAATGATTTCACCTGTACTCTGATCCGTCGGCTAAATAAGCTCCATAGCTCCCCACTGACGCAGCAATCAGGATAGGCCGTTGTTTGAGGATTTTACCATCAGCCCCATCACCCGAACAGCATTCAGAACATCCTTTATAGTACAATTCACGCGCCTCGCGAGCAATTTCAACACTCCTTCTGAGCATAGCTTCACTCTCTTCATCAGTATAGCCTTTGGCTTTAAAACCTTGAATGGTGGCCTGTACACAAACAACTACCTCAACTTCAGCATTAGCAACAAACAACACAAACAAAGAAATATGATACTGCTCAACCAACTCACTTGATAAGATGCTGTGATTATAATGTCAGCGCCATTTTCAAGGTAATCAAGGTGCACCTGCTCCATTTAGTAACTCAATCATTACCTCAATTACAAATTGGAAAAAGAAAAAAAAAATATGTTTAATTAAGCTAAGAACGTTAGCATTGAAAGAACTGTTTAACAATTATATAAGCAAAAAATAAAATAAAATTCGCATAAATGAATTAACATTTTGATAACATGAAATCTCAGAGATTTATTCATTTAAAAAACAATAAAAAAATGAAGAGTCGAACGGTGCGTTGGAACTGAAACGAAGGAGAGTGTACCTGGCGAATGAGGTGAGGAGAGGAAAAGAGGCACTTGGCGCTCCATAAGGGATCGTTGAGGTCCGCACCATGGCGCTCCAGCTCCGTCGCCAGACCGCCGTCGATAACGGCGGTGCCGCCACTTTGACGGAGCAAATCTGCTATTAACGACGACATTTTTACGCCGGAAAGAGGAAATGATTTTTTTGAATATTTAATTATTTGTTTATTTTTTATTTCTTATTTATAGCTGGATCTTCGAATTAAGGCCCGGCCCGATACATGGATACTTTTTGGCCCAACCTCAGGACTATAACAATTAAGTTAAAACTGAATCACACCAAAAATATATATAAACGTAATTCATAATTAGCTTCGAGTTAAGCTAGTTTATTCGAGTATATTAATGCTTTCTTGTTAGTGTATTTTTATTATCAGCTAAGCTCTTATTGAAAATAAAAGGGGACCTCTAATAATATAGTAGGTCTTAGATAAATTTTTATATAATACAATTTTTCCTATGCTTACTAATATACACAGGTTAACGAATTAAAAGTATGATTCTTTGTTAAAAAAAGTGTTGAATCAAAACTATAAAAGTTATTTATTTCATTTGGAACCTTTCACTTTTTTATTTCATGGATTATGTAAACGTTAGGGGCAATTTATTTAAGGTTGCATCATACAAATATTTGTCTGTAACGGCTTTTTTATAAGCCACTTGTCTTATTAGTTCTACAATAAACCATTTTTATGTAGTGTTTTTATTATTATTATTATTATTATTATTATTATTATTATTTAGAGTTAAATCTCACCCTCGTGTGGTTGGGTAACTTTTATTTTGCATGATCATTTTTTAATACTGTGCTTTGCGACTGAATCTAGTTCTTAATTAGATCAATTGCAAGCAAAATACTTCCAATCTTTCCTCCTTGAAAAATAGGTGGCAACTTTTGTAAAATAAAGACACTACAATTGAAGTACTCTGGTACAACATTTCTTTTTCTCCCTTTCCTCCTCTTTTTGTTTTTTTCTTTCTTTCTTGGGGTGTTCAACAACGAGTAGTATATCACAATGATGTGAGTTGACACTCCACAGATTTTATGAATTTTCATGTAACTTCATGTTCAATTTCTTTAACGAATAATTTTATTTTCAATTATTTATAATTTTTTAAATAAAATATTTAATTTATGTAAATAATTATTTAAAAAATCATTAAATCAGTTGTTTAAAAATATCAAATAAGAATGTGTTTTGAAGCAACCTTGTAAAAATAAATGGATATTTTAAAAAGCATTTATTTTTTAAACTTTTTAACAATATAAACATCTAATAATTAAAACAAAGATTAAAATAACAACAATAAATTAGTCAATACTTACGGTTCTATAATATTTTTAAGTATATATTTTTTTTCACAAAACATGCATGTGATATTAGAATCATTTTATTTTAGAACTTATATTTTTACTTTTTAATTATTCACATAGTTAAATATGTAAAAGAATATTTTTGGAAATTTTACACAAATTAAATAAATAAGAAAAAAATTGGACGTATGATAACTTAAATTTGAAATTACTACTCTTAGAAGTTGTTGTTATATTTATATATTTTAGAATTATTGGATCAAATTCTAAATTATTGGAACTTTCACATTCTAAATTATTGAAACTTGAGAAGATTCATATAGGTGATAATGATTCCGATATGATAACAAAAATTTGATTAAAGGAAAAGTTTAAAATTTGTTGATTTATTTCTAGTTGACATTTTCCCTTTCTTAGTTAGTCCAAGGAAGAATTTGTTGTGTGGGTCATCCTCAAAGTTAGACCCAACAACATTTTATATTTTAAAAAAATAGTTTGGCAATCTAAAAGTTTTTAAATTAGTAACCTAATATGATTTGAGAGGTTGTTTACTCTCAAACACACAAAGAGGAGAGAAGAGATTTTGTAGTCTTTAACGGTTTCTTGCTTAATTTGAAAATTTTTTTAAGTACTCATTTATATTATGTTTTTGATAAAATTCCATCCACTTATTCTTTTCACCATAGACATTAATCTAGTATTTTTCATATTTTCATTTCTCACACTATTTGAATGCACTCTATTTTATGTCAGTAATTTATTGAAATAATGATTTTTACTATTTGTTTGTGAGTAATGTTTATTTAAGAGGTTTTCTTATAAAAGCTTTCTTACACTCTTTGATATTTTATAATAGAGACTTTTCTAGATAGATTTCAAGTTTTTTTTCTCTAATTGGAAATCTCCACTTTTAATGTTTTTCTCTTGTTTCTTTTAAATAAGAAATGTTTTATTTTACATTTATATAATTTATGTAGTTTTATCACTTGGCAACCTTTTAATGCAAAAATAATACATGAAAGTTGTTACATTTATATACAACTTTTGTATTTAGTTATGCTATTATTAATTTTTAGTTGTTAGTGAAGTTATATTTGAGGAAATCCTCTCTCTCTTTTAGTACTTAGATTCCATGTATCGAGTTAATTTATACTACTGAGGAGAAGTGTCCGAAACATCTGCTATGATGCAACCAACTAATAAAACGAAAACTGGATTAATTTTAAGCATGTGTCAGGTGCCAAGCTACTTCCAAAAAGATGGGTACATTCAGGACTTAGATTAGGAGGGTGCAATAATATTTCATTTTACACAAGACACTATATGGGGAAACCAAGCAAAAAGGCCGCTAAAACATGATAACAAGACCATCTCGAATCAATGGACCAGATATTGATTTAATTAAAAAACACATGAAAAAAAATAAAATAGAAGGGCTGCAAAAGAAGAACATGGAAAGTAATAAAGTGATGTGGAGTGTTTGAATGTGTTCACATGGCATGGAAAAAGAGGAGGGGATTCTCCTTCACCAATGTTCCTCATTTAACCTAACAACATCATCACAAATTACATGTAGGATTCATACATATCTTCAGAAGTTCATATTTAACACCACATCGTACACTCTCTGTGTTATCCATTTCATTCACATTCGTAGTTACATCAGTTTCAACCAGACAGGGAGCATTGTGGGACCATCACAGCTTCCCATTTTACCAAAGCACAACGGTCATTTATTAACTTAAGGATGAATCAGAAATAGATCTCACTCAGATCTATTTCTTTTTCATTAATCTAAAATTACTGTGTTATTCTATTTCTGATCCATCTGTAATCTAAAGAAAAGCATTATAGTTGACAATCATAAGATCTGCGAATTGACGTTAAAAGGTTTATGATGAAATGCCCCAACCACGAACAAAATTTTACACGTTAATATTCCTTTGCCGTCATTCGCGCCTCATCTTCACAGTCCCCACTACTACTCTGCTTCCATTTGGGTTACCCTTTATAATTCAATTATGTGATTTTGAAAATTCATAGATAAAACTCTGTTTATGTTTTTCTAAACTCAAATTTTGAGAAGATTATAGTATAAACAGGCATGCTGGTTAGCGACTGATACAAAAAGAGTTGTTGTTGGATCTGCTTTTATAAAGTTGAGAATCTCTTTCCTCTTTTGCTACACCATTCACATCTCACTGTCACCTACACCATCCATCTATATTTATCAATTAAAAAAAATAGTTTAATAGGTTCAAGGTAGAAATTTAAACTTTGTTTGGATTGGAAAATGAATAAAAAAGAAATGGAAAAAAACGAAAAATAGAATTTGTTAAGAGTGGATAAACTTTTATAAATTTAATTATAAATTTAAGTCTCATTTTAATCAAAATAATAATAATAATAATAGTAAAATTAATAGAAAGTTTATTTTTCCGCTTTCAAAACATAATTATCGGAATATTGAATAGTTTTGATCTTTTGCAAGTTCTTTTTGTAATAAATGCTCACACGTACATTATTGAAATAAAATATCTCTTTCTTCTTTTAAGAAAATAAAATATTCTTTTAAGAAAATAAAATAAATTATATGTATATTGTAAAGTAACTTTATGTAGTTATTTAATCATATATAATAAATTTATTAATTTTTCTAATAATTACCTAATTAATCATATGTACCATCAATTATTTTCTTATTAACTAACAACTTAAAGGTTTTTATTTTACTTTTGTAAAGCATGTTTGTTAAACTTGCAAAAGAAAAAAAAAAGGTAAAGTATATATGCAATCTAAACGCATAAAAATAAAATTAAAACAAATACTATAATGACTTACAATTGCTTAAACTACATCAATTAATGAAGAGTCGAAGTTAAGTATTCACAGATCACTAAATGACAATTGCAGGATAAATTGAAAAAATATTTTTGGAGCATTGATTGTGTTCTTTATTTTATCCTGTGCCAATCTTCGACCATATCTTATGCATATTAATTCAATGTTTTAGATTCTCAGAAAAAAAGTGAAAATTTATTTTATGAGACAGCTCATGTTATTCACAAGTCACATGGGTCATCATTTTTAGCCTACTTTCAAGATAAGCCAACTGTGGAATACATTTCTTTAAATTTAATTCAAGGATCAATTCTTGGTAAAACCATACTAAGGACATGCCTAAACTTCACATAGTTGCATGCATTGGTCAAACACCTCCTACTTTCTATCTTACTTTAGTTAGTAATATTGCTTAAATAGTGTAAAAAATTACCCTAAATTTTGAAGGCTACGACCTGTTTGTTTGGCCTCTTGATAGAGCAAGTTTACTTTTAGGTTTTAGGTGGGTTTTAAGAGCCAACCATACGTGTACTTGACGTTGAAACCAGTAGTTATCACTACAAACAGTGAAAAAACCTTAGTTTAGTGCCATGTGCAAGACAACGTAGAACAGTTACTACATTCTACACAAGGCAAAATCATTGTACAAACGTTAAGGTGAAGTTAGAACATTATTTTGAACAGAACAAACAAAAGTTTGAAGAGTATGATTATTATATGGTCTACGCGTGCCATTGAGCTCACAAGCACACATGCGCATATTCATGTCATAGGATATAAAGCAAAACCTTTATAAATTAATAAATAGTATTGGAACCACAAAACTTTATTCAACAAATAGCATCGTATTTTAAAAAATATACACGGGGAAAAAGAGAAAAAACTGTTTAAAGTTTATATTTTTTTTCTTTGACTAACACCTTCTCCTTTAAAACTAAATTAAACCAAACCAATCTCACACACCCCGATTTTGACTGACATAAATAATTATTTCAAAGCTAAGGACTGTTCTGTCCAATGTATGGCCTTCTTTTTTATATTTCAAATAGTGCTGAAAAAAAAATTGTAGGGTGAGTGTACACAAATAATATAGATTAGCAAGTAAGATCAGACAAGTATTTTAGAATTTAAAAAAGTGAAAATGAGTATTTTGAAAGCAAAGTAATAAAACATATATAATTTAGAACAAAGTACTTGAGATTTGAGATTATGGTAAATTTTATTATTGAGACATCAAAATAATTACAAAATTAAACATAAAAGAAAATTCAAAATAAGTTAATGGGTTTACAATATAATTAAACATTTTAAAATTCATCTTACAAGTTATAATATAAAATTGAAATATTTTAGAGACGATAAAACAAATTCAACTCTGTGGGTCAACTTAAACAAATAACATCTCAAGAAAATTCTGATTTTTTTTCTCATGAAAATTTTTAATCTATCATTAATTCTAACAACTTTTTCCTTTTCAACTTTACACAAGTTTTTTCTGTTAAAGTAGAGTTTTTTAAACCACAATTAATTATTTGAAATCACCTTTTAAAAATTTAATTCTCACGTACGCTACAAACACGTCCTTAGTAACGATAATAAAAAGTTAATTCATAAGAATGATCCATATAATATATTCGATTGTCGTAGTGTTTAAAAAAAAATATAACACAACAAAAATTAGAGTATTACAAGAAAAACTAATATATGTTTATTAATTATTAGTGAATTAAATATAATTTTATCTCTCTATATATAAGAATAATGTTGAAAGTATATTATTTTCTCGCACGACAAACTCGTGTGATTTTCTTAATGGGACAAAGGAATTTGCTGGGTCGGCGTGTGACCCGAGTGATGTTACCAAATGTTTCAATTGTTTTTTTTTTTTTTTTAATCTTATTCACACTTGTCACTTTCTCCCTTTAACACCTATTCTATTATATATCTTAGTATTCTATGTTTATACACCACCATCAATAAGTTGCAACTTTTTTTTTTTTTTACTTATATAAATTGTCTGTGGTATACAAATGTTTTTTAGAGTGTGAAAACCTACAATTTAATTTGATAATTTTAAAAGTATTTTTTATTTAAAACTACATTTATTTGAAAATTGAGAAAATAAATATTCCATGTCGTTAGAAAAAAATTGTTTTTTTTTTTAAATATAATGATTTAAAGGTTTAATTAAATCTACAAAATTCATTGCTAATTTAGTACATGATATGAAATATTAAGAATACGATTAAGAAAATTTATATGGAAATATTATACTATTTTTTTTAAATAATGTACTGTGAATATTTTACTTTGCTAATGACGAAATAAAATAAGAAATCTATTAATGTTATTAAACAAAATTATTTATTTTTAAACAAGTATTAAAAAGTTGAAGGAAAATATAAACCACAATGTAAAAGAAATGAAAGGAATATTAAAGAAGTTTAACTTTTGTGCATTGATATAAAAGAAACTTTCACCTTCTCAATCTATTAAAAATCATGACAAATATAATTACTAAATAATTATTATAAAAATAAACAAATTTATGATATTTATTGTTAAATTACACCAGCAATGTCTATTTATTTATAAGAAAATGTGTGGTTTTTTTTCTTAAGTTTGAAGTGATAAAAGTCACCACATAATGCGAGTTTGAATTTAAAGAGTAATTAAATTCACATATTTTTAAAAATTAAAAACCTAAAGACGAAAAATAAATTTTACTAAAATGATAAAAAGTAAAATTTTATTGTTGATATTATAAGTACTATTGGGATTATATATTATTATATATAACTTTTTTTCATTAATAATTACATTATAGTTGTCTTGTTTTACTAAATAATGCAATTTTAATAAAGCAAAGAAAATTATAATATTCTTCTCTCTAACTTTAAATAAAAAATAATAACACTGACTCTTACAGATAAAAAAAATAACTACAAAGAAAATTTTAAATTAGTAAAACAATAGAAAGAAAATGAAGAGACTTTAGTGTATTTTATTAAGAAAACATTTATAACAAGAAAAGTAAACTTTCATAGAGATTTAACACTAATAAGTCCTAAACAAACTTTTAATAAAATTTTTTAATAAGATAATAAGTTTTTAGATCCTTTTCCTTATATATTGTTCATTACACTCATTTTTATAATTTTCAATTAATAATATCTTACTCAAGTGTGAATCTCTTTTATAATGGAATATTATCTCTCTTAAGCAAAAACAATTTTTAAACACAACTATCTTAATGGTAACCTATTGTACTGTTGTTTTATATCAAAACACACTTTTCCTTAAACAAAAGATTTTCAAAATATATAATCTTCAAACTTTGGAATTTTCACCTACTTTATAAGATATTTGTCCGAGTCATTACCAAAATACTCATGATATAATGTCATTATTGAATATTAGAGTAATAATATAAGAACTCACAACTAATAAAAAATTAAAATAAAAAATGGACAATATAAATAATAATGTAATCTTACTGAATGAAAGAAGTTTACAATACCCTCCTCTTTAACTTAAAAAAAAACAATAACTCTTTCTTAAAAGTAAGAAAAATAAACTACAAGAAAAATCTTAAAACATAATCTTTCTCTCTTAATTTATCTCTCAAGCATTAAAACAATAATTTTTGTTGTATGTGTTTTACTACAAAAAATTATTGTACCCTTTTATAACATACAAAATAATTACCAAGCTCAATTTTAGTCTTCTCTCAACATTTTGAGATTTTATATGAATGATGATTACTTTAATATTATCAGGTTATAATAGTCTTACCAAATCATATAATCATATAGATTCTTTTTAAAGATACTTAAATTGGTATAATGTCTAAATATCCCATATCTTAAATGGAAAATAAAATTAAATATGTTTGTTTATATACAAAGTTTCTTTTGGAGGTAATCAGGTTCGAGTGTCCATTGAGCATTAAATGTGGACATTTCTTTCGAACAAAGATATTAATATTAGTTTGAGTTGTGAAGAGAAACCCTTCAGTTAGACTTAATACTAATTAACTACCAAATTACCTTACATCAATTATAGAAGATTATAAAAGTAGACTTTGTATTTTACTCTCCACGCAAGTTTCACCTACTTCTTGATATAGAAACTTTTTAGCTTATTTGCACTATTTTCTGATAAAAATAATTCAATATTTTTTTTTCATTATTGTTTTTTATTTTACTCGTGTGTACAGTAGGGATACACAAACTAGCTAATATATTATAAATAATTCAATACTAAAAATGAAACGTGTTTCTTTAAATTAATACTTAATAATAACGAAGAAATTATAATTATATGAATTTCAAAATCGAGTTACCAAAAACTAATAAGAGACGAACTAATATATCTATATTCGGCTTGTCTCGTTCACAATCATACAATTTGAAATGGAAAGTATTAAATAATACAAAAAAGTTTTTCATTTATATTGCGATGTTAGGACTATACACACAAGTACAGGATTATTTATTATTTCTATATGAAATAATTCAATTGCTTTTATCAGTTTGACTTGCGAAGGGCTCAAGGCAAGCAAATAATAAATATTTATAAAAATTAAATACAGAAAGTTGACAAGAAGGCATCTACTCAACCTAGACCTATCGCACAATGAATAATTTTGATTAATATAAAAAAAATATTTATGGCATTCAGCAAAATAAAAACCGAAAAAGCAAGTAACTACGTATTTTTGTGGATTTTGAATGTGGGAGCGTATGACTTTTGTTTGGTACAACCATTACTTTTTGGCACACAATAGTAGTAATAATAATAGTGTTACTTTTTTCACATTTTCATTGTTCACACAGTGATGCACATTCTGCAACGGTAACAAAATGTTATTATTACTTTACATTACATAGGAAAAATTTTACCCTAAAGTCCGCAACATATTTGAAATTTTTTGTAACGCTAACAAAACCACATTATTATACATCTGCACGTAAAATACACGCAACTAAGTTTCATACTACTTTTATCAGAATTTTGACACATGAGTGCTTAAGAAGTACTTAGATACTTTTTTTAATGTTTTAATATAACAAATAATTGCATATTCTGTATTTTTATTTTAGTATGATCATGATTATTGTTAGTAACGGAAAGAAATACAATTGCGGTTACTTATTCCACAATCTCTGTTTTCATTTTCAATATTCCAAATTAATGTCATCAATGTGAGCTCGAAATTCTAAATTAATACTCATTAATGTGATTTGATTATGCTAACTTTTATTTTGTTTTCTTTCTTAATAGCCATGTTTCCTTTTTTTCTTTCTTTCTTTGCCAACTTGTTATGATTTTGTTTTCTTTTCCACTTTAACAGTTCTGAGACCCTGGGAGACAGTACCACCAACCTATACTGCATAAAAAGCAAAGCTGAGAAAGAAAGAAAGAGAGAGAAAGAAGCACAGAACAGAAACAACATTGTCCGCAAGATAGAGATCTAAGCAACATGGGGTGACTCTGAAAAATGGAATCAAAAAGAAAAAGTGAAGAAAAGCAATTGAAGTTGTTCATTGCTGTTGCTGTTAATTGAAACCGAATGTCCTACGTTTGAATTTTGTTTTTTGTTTTGGTGAGTAACTTGTTACCTGAATTATGAGCTTTATGTTGCAGGTTTTGAGCCTTGATCTCTTTACTATGAGTTGACCGGTCATGTTTTGAATTGTATGGTGTAGACATCTCATGTTCATGGAGAAATAATTTATGACATTTTTTTTTTGTATTTTCTGACATAATATATGGTCTTGTTTACTAGCCAAATTCTGTTACCTTTTTTTTTTTTTTTTTTTTTTTGTTTTTTTTTTAATTTTTTTTTTTTTTTTTTTTTCTGTGGTTCTAATTGAAATTTTGTGTTTGATCAGCACTAGTTCTGGTCTTTCAGATGCTTATTGATTCATTCACTCCTGGAACTTCAGAGTTTAACTGAACTGGTATTTTGTTTTTCCTTTTCTTTTTCATTTTTGGTTTTGGTGCTGTTTCTGAACATTTACTTTTGCTTTGATGAGAGAAAAGGCGTGTCTATGATTTTTCTGAAACTGAAACATTTGCATTACTTTGGTTTTTTTGTTTATTCCAATGACTACATGGTAGCAGCAAGAGAGTTACACTTCATTGTACTTTTGTGGATTAAGTTTGTTCAACCCCAGAAGACACAGTGTTGGTGTTGGTTTACTTGGCTGGAGTGATGGCGGCTCTGTCCCATGCTGATTCTAGAAGAATGTATTCATGGTGGTGGGACAGTCACATTAGCCCCAAGAACTCGAAATGGCTCCAAGAGAATCTGACAGGTAATTCTGGTTTTGGAAGCAATTCTGTTTGAGATGTTACCATACTTGCTATTCATCACCTGACACCTTGATGGTTAGAGATCAAATTGCAACCATCTCTTGTTTTCTCATGTATTGGAGAAAGGAATGCTTCTGTTAAACTTGAAACAAAATATAATTGAACACTATTCTTCTTCTTCTTCTTCTTCTTTCTTTTTAATTCTGGTTATATTATTTGTTTGATAACAGTGTTGGTGTATATCTTCATATAAAATTACGTTTCTTTCTAAAACTCAGAAGTATCAGTTCTGTCTGTGTATGATAATAAGCCATATCTATGTCCTGTATTACATTTTCTTTCACTCACAGCTTCTATTTCCTTACTTGAAAACTGAAATTTTGCCGTGAGATTCCTTGTAAGTACCCTGAAACACATTAATTTGTCTCATCTATACCTTCTCATGAGCAGATATGGATTCCAAGGTGAAGCAAATGATCAAGCTTATTGAAGAAGATGCAGATTCCTTTGCCAGGAGGGCAGAAATGTATTATAAGAAACGGCCAGAGCTTATGAAATTAGTTGAAGAGTTTTATCGTGCATACCGGGCATTGGCTGAGAGATATGATCATGCAACTGGAGTGATTCGTCAGGCCCATCGTACCATGGCTGAAGCATTTCCTAATCAAGTGCCTCCTGCAGCAGATGATTCACCCAGTGTTTCTTACATGGAGACTGAGCCACATACACCAGAGACACTCGGCTTCTCCCGGTCATTTCTTGACTCGGATGAATTGCAAAAGGATGCTTCAACTCATTTCCATGCCATCAAAAGAAATGGTTCTTACACTGATGAAACTGATTGTGGTATAAGCAGAAAGGGTTTGAAACAGCTCAATGATCTATTTATGTCAGGAGAACGAGTAAGTCATACAAAGTCTTCAGAAGGGCGTGTTCGAAGGGGGCTCAATTTTCTAGACATGGAAGAGATTAATGGGCAAGACAATGGAAGTCAAGATAGTAGCACTGAAGTATTATCAGAGTCCGAACGGATGACCAAAGCAGAGACAGAAATTTTGGCCTTAAAGAAAGCCCTGTCTAACTTAGAAAATGAAAAGGAGGCTGGCTTGCTTCAGTATCAGCAGAGTTTGGAGAGATTGTCTAATCTGGAATCAGAAATGTCTCATGCAAGAGAGAATTCTCACGGACTTAATGAACGAGCAAACAAAGCTGAAGCTGAAGTTCAAACCTTGAAGGAAGCCCTTGATGAATTACAGGCTGAAAGAGAAGTTAGTCTTCTTCAGTACCAGCAATGCTTGGAGAAAATATATAATCTGGAGAAAAATATTTCCTCTGCTCAAAAGGATGTAGGAGAACTCAATGAACGAGCTACTAGAGCTGAAACTAAAGCTGAATCCTTAGAGGAAGACCTTGCTAGAGTAGAAGCTCAAAAGGAAGCTGCCCTTGCTCAATATAACCAGTCCTTGGAGTTGCTGTCAAAAGTAGAGGAGAGACTCGTAGAAGCTGAAGAGAATGCAACGAGAATTAAAGAACAAGCTAATGATGCAAAAGCTGAAACTGAGAGCATGAAGTTAGAAATTGCTAAACTTACTGAAGAGAAGGAAGATGCCCTTCACCGTTATCAACAATGCTTAGAGATAATTTCCAGTTTGGAGCATAAACTCTCTTGTGCACAAGAGGAGGTGCATAAGCTAAATTGCAAGATAAATGATGGGGTTGAAAAGTTACATAGTTCTGAACAGAAGTGTTTTCTCTTGGAAACATCTAATCAAACTTTGCAATCTGAATTGCAGTCTTTGGCACAGAAGTTGGGATCTCAGAGTGAAGAACTTAGTGAGAAGCAGAAAGAATTGGGTAGACTGTGGACTTCTATACAAGAGGAGAGATTGCGATTCATCGAGGCTGAAGCTGCTTTCCAAACTCTTCAGAATTTGCATTCTCAATCTCAGGAAGAACTAAGATCTCTTGCCTCCGAGCTTCATGGTAAGGCTGAAATTCTGGAGAATATGGAGTCCCATAAGCAGGCTTTAGAGGATGAAGCACATAAGGCCAAAGAAGAAAACAAAACTCTAAATGAGCTCAAATTATCTTCATCTTTGTCTATAAAACAAATGAAGGATGAGATATTAAATCTGAGGGAGATAATAAAGAAACTTGAACTGGAGGTTGGACTGCAGGTAGATGAAAGAAATGCTCTCCAGCAAGAAATTTACTATCTTAAAGAGGAGCTTAATGATGTGAATAAAAGACATGAATCCATGATGGAGGATGTCAGATCAACTGACTTAGATCCACAGTGCTTTGCCTTTTCTGTGAAGAACTTGCAAGATGAGAATTCAAAGCTGAAGGAAAGATGTGAAACCTACAAAGACGAGAAAGCAGCTCTAAAGGAAAAAGTGGAGATCATGGAGAAGCTTTTGGAGAAGAATGCTGTTTTGGAGAGGTCTCTTTCAGATTTGACTGTTGAGCTTGAGAAGGCCAGAGGAAAGGTAAAGGTATTGGAAGAAACTTGCGAATCTTTTCTTGGGGAGAAATCCACTCTTGTTGCTGAGAAAGCGACCTTGTTTTCTCAGTTACAAACTACAGCTAAGCAGCTGGATAAGCTCTCAGAGAAAAACAACCTTTTAGAAAATTCACTATGTGATGTCAATGCTGAGCTTGAAGGATTAAGGATAAAGTCAAAGATCTTAGAAGACTCTTGTCTGTTGCTAGACCATGAGAAGTCCAGTATCAACTCTGAGAAAGAAACCTTAGTTTCACAATTCAACATTACTCATCAAGCTCTGAAAGATCTTGGCAAACAACACAGTGAATTGGAACTGAAGCATTCTGAACTGAAAGCAGAAAGGGAGTCTGCACTTCACAAGTTGGAAGAGCTACTTGTTTCCTTGTATGCTGAGAGGGAAGAACATTCCAGAATTGTGCAATGGAATGAATGTCAATTGGCTGAGAAGGAATTGCAAATTTTTGTTCTCCAAGAAGACGCAGATTACCAGAAAAAGGAATATGAAGAGGAAATGGACAGATCTGTACATGCTCAAATGGAAATTTTCATATTGCAGAGATGTATCCAGGATTTGGAGCAAAAGAACTTCTCCCTTCTAGTTGAGTGTCAGAGACTCTTGGAGGCTTCCAAGTTGTCTGATAGATTGATATCTAAATTGGAGAATGACAACACTCAGAAGCAAGTTGATGTTAATTCATGGTCTGAGAAAATTAAAATACTTAGGATCGGGCTGCTTCAGGTGTTGAAGACTCTTGATGTTAACAGCCAGCCTTGGTGTGAAAATATGATTGAAAAGGACCAGGAGCTTCTGAACCATATACATGGTAAACTTCAGGAGACACAAAGTTCTTTTGTAACAATTTTCAATGAAAGCCAGCAAGTGGCCATTGAGAATTCAGTTCTTGTTACATTCCTTGGCCAGTTGAAATTAAAGGCTGAAAATCTTTTGACGGAAAGAAATTCCCTAGATAAGGAGTTGAGAACCCAGTCTGCACAGTTTTTGGCGTTGCAGGCAGAGTTACAAAAGATATTGGAGAAGAATCAAGAATTGAAGTCGACAATAAGGAAAGGAGAAGAGAAAATGGAAGTAATGGCTACTGAAATAGATAATTTATGCAAACAGCTGTTAGACTTGAAGGAGGATCACCTAAACATAAAGGAAGAAAGTTGCAAAACTTTTGAAGAGAAAAATTCCTTGATGAGAAGATTTCTGGACCTGAGTGAAGAGAAAAGTAAGTTGGAAGATGAAATCTGCATTATGATTCATGAGACAATAACACAATCTAATCTCTCGCTGGTCTACCAGAACATTGTATTCGAAAAACTCCTGGCACTTAAAGGGCTAAGAACTGATCTCGATAGACTTTGTTCAGTAAATACCGACCTCGAGGAGAAACTCAAAATACTGATGGGCAAAATAGAAGATGTACAAATGGAAAATTCCGATCTTAAAGAGTCCTTTGCAGTGTCAAGCATCGAACTAAAATTAGCTCAATCCGTCAACGATCAATTAAATTGTCAGATTAGGGATGGAAAGCAATTGTTGTCTCAAAAGGAAAATGAAATTTTGGAAGCAGCAGAGATGTTTAGCGCTTTACAAGATGAGAAAACAGAATTGCAAAGATTGGTGGAAGTTCTGAAGAGCAAGTATGATGAAGCCAGGGTGATACTTGAAGACCAAGCTAGTCAAATTTTAAAATTATCCTCCGAAAAGGATCAACAAAATGATGAGCTCGGATGCCTTGGTGAAATGAATCAGCAGTTGGAGGAGGAAATGAGGCACCTGCACCAAGAAATTGGAGAAATTAAACTGAGGGAAGAGAAGCTAAGTCATGAACTACTTAAGGGAACGAATGAGATTAAACAATGGGAAACTCAGGCTGCCACACTCTATACCAGACTGCAGATTTCTGCAGTCAATGAGACATTATATGAAGAGAAGGTCCGTGAGCTAGCTGATGCATGTAAAGATCTTGAACGCAGAAGCAACTTTAAAGACATGGAAAGTGAAATGCTGAAAGAAAGAGTTTGCAAGTTGGAAGGTGAAAACGGGAAGCTTCGGGCTCAGTTGGCTGCTTATGCCCCGGCTGCCAGCGCTTTGAATGACTGCATAACATCCTCGGAGATTCAGACACTTGGGCATGCAAAACCACATGACGACAAAGTAGCAAAGGTAATTTACATACTATCTTCAACTGGGAACCAGCTACAATTGCATTGGTTACATTGACAAATGATTTTTTTTTTTTTAATTTGTTTCCAGGTTGAAGATTTTGCATATCACAAATACAATGAAGGTGGTCCACAAACAGGTGAAGATCAGAATGCTGTGGCAATAGATGCACTTCCAGATTTCCAAGACAGGCAGAGCAGAGTCAATGCATTTGAAACGGCTGTTAAACGGATTAATGAAAGTTTCAAAACTAAGGATGAAATGAGAGAGATTCAAGTGTTAAAATCTGGATTCAGCCGGCGCCAAGGAAATATTCAAGCAAGTATGTATGTTACTGAAATGCACGAAGCGAAGGGGCATCGAGGTGGACCTTCTGATGAACTGAAGTCAAAAAGATCAGTGTCAGATGTCCCTGTAGCAGAAATTGAAGTTCTGCCAAAAGACATCATGCTTGATCAAACGTCTGAATGTTCATATGGGATAGGTAGGAGAGGAACTCTTGAGACTGATGATCAGATGCTCGAATTGTGGGAAACTGCTAATAAGGATGGCGTTATTGGGCTGACAGTTGGAAAGGCGCAGAAGACAGCTATTGTGCCTACTGGATACCATCAAAAGAGAGCAACCAAGGAGCTCAGAAGCAAATATCCGTCAATGGAGTCCTTGATTGAGAAGGAGCTGAGTGTGGACAAGTTAGAGATCTCAAGAAGATTGACACAGCCACATTCACATGAAGAAGTTAACAGGAGGAAGATTTTAGAAAGACTTGATTCTGATGCTCAAAAGTTGACAAACCTTGAAATTACCGTGCAAGATTTGATGAGCAAGGTAGAAATTACTGAGAGCACAAAGGGAAAAGGTATTCAGTTCGATACGGTGAAAGGGCAGCTTGAAGCTACCCAGGAAGCCATCACAAAGTTGTTTGATGCTAACAACAAGTTGAAGAAGAATGTAGAAGAGGGTGCTTCATCCTTTGCTGGGAAGTATACAGAAGAATCAAATGAGAGTGGAAGTGTCAGCAGGAGGAGAGTTTCAGAACAGGCTCGGAGAGGGTCTGAAAAGATAGGACGGCTGCAGTTGGAGGTGCAAAGACTGCAATTTTTACTTCTCAAGTTGAATGATGAAAAAGAAGGCAAAGGAAAGGCATTGATAGATGAACGAAATTCAAAAGTCCTTTTGCGAGATTATCTCTATGATGGAACGAGAAGAAACTACCAGAAAAAGAAGAAGAAAACACCCTTTTGTGCATGCATGCAGCCTCCCACTAAGGGGGATTAAGTCGGCAGGATTTTTAACATAGTTTAAATTACATTAGACGTTTAACTTTCTTTTTTTTTCTTTGTAATCTAGAAATGGTTCAAGACCGTACTTGTTTTTCAATATAGAGGATCTACGGTTCTTGTAGCGTAGAAATCCTGCTGTACATTTTATGTAATGTTCTCTCAGAAGAAGCTAGGATGGAATTTTCGCCATTTCATTTTCTGAATAATTCCCCCGTCTTATTTCCTTCTTGGTTAGACTTGCCATTCTTGCCTAGCTATTACTTTGATTAACTTTTTCGGTGCCGCATGCAATTATCTAACTTTTTTCTGTTTTGTTTGTCTTAAGCATCGGTTGTTATAAGAGAATAGGACTCATTACTAGTTGCTCGTAGATAAGTTATCCCACAAGACTGAAGGCTAATTGCCTAACTGTTAAGCAACATTTTTTTCAAGAATAATTAACATTAGCCATAATCAAGCGAATAAATTCCAATTTTCAACCAAAAGGGGGAGAAAACTCAGTTTCTTAATTTTAAAGACAGAATGCCGCGGTCAAAAGTCAAATTCTAGATCAGATGTACAAAGGTAACATCAGAACTATCATGAACATCTAAGTACATCCCTGTTGTAAATGCTTGGCCAATTTATCTCGCATGGCCCTTCCCAAAGGGTCAACTTGCTTGCAATATTGTTCTTGATATCCAGAATCATGATGACCAGACAAGGCAACGTCTGGCTGAAAAGAGTCTCCACAGTCAATGATTATGTTATGCAGCAAACAACATGTCAAGATAATGCTGGGCAGTTTCCTCTTATCAGGTCTCCACATAACCTTACTCAGGATTCTCCAACTTCCCTTTAACAATGAGAATGCCCTCACAGCAAGTAGCTTTCCAGCTCCATGTTTCTGATTGAATGTAGACTGTGAAACTGATAAGGAATTAGGTCCATTAGTTTCATAAGGAGTCATAAGCCATTGAAGAAGAGGATAACTGCACCCACCAACCACGTATTCTCTTACAAAATCTCCACCTAAAGCCTTCACACTTCCGTTTAAACGCTCACCATTCTCTGATAGCTTGAAAAATGCTGAACACTTCAACAATCTGGAAAATGACATGCCACCAGGCAAACCAGTCATAATGTCAATAAATCTCATTTCATGATCCACAATTCCCTGCAACAACATGCTGTAGTTCTTCTCTTGATCACACCAGTCATCTGAGGTTTGAACAGCCGGAAGGGTCATCATGATGTGTGTTGCATCAATGGCTCCACAGCAATTAGGCAACCCATAGGATGCTTCAAAACCACGCTTGATTTCCTGTATTCTATTGAAATCTGGCCAATGGAGATGGTGTTTAGCACGTTCCTCCAGTGCCTCTATGAATCTCCAAGTCACCTGAGACACTGTTGACTGCCCAACCCCAAAGGCAGCTCCAACTGAGACTTGAGACTCCCCAGATGCCAACCTTCTAAGGGCAATTGCAACCTGCTTCTCAACACTGAGAAGCCTTCCCTCTATGTTGATGAGCCCTGATGGAGGCCTTGATATGAGATCCTCCCTCACAAGGGAACATATGTATTCAAAACAAGTCTTTGACACCCTGAAGAAATACTTAAACCCTTCAGCCTCATCACCCGGTACAGAGTACCCTGCAGGTTTGCATCAATCATACCCATTCAAATCATAAATTTTCTAACATATCCATAACACCACCCAAAATAGCTAAACAATTTGAATAATATCACCGCCTCAAAATAATGGGGTCTGGGAAGAAAACCCACTTATTTCTTTACCAACAAGACATACACAACAAAATTGTTGACAATTAGTCCAGTGATAACACTGGAGAAGCATACCCATTACTGCAATCAATGGTAAATCATTAAAGTTGGAAACTTTGAAGGGGAATGAAATTTTGAGAACGGAGACGATACCTGGGGTAGTAGAATTCTTGTGCCAGAAAGAGTCCCACCAATCGGTCTCGCTGGTTCTGGGCTCAACAGGGACCAGACTCACCTGTTTGTGTTTCTTGAACTTCTTAGTCTTCTTTTTGGTCTTGGATTTTTTCTGGAAGGGTGCCATTGAACATTAACAACAGGACCAATAATTCACTGTTTCAAGTGACAGGAGGACCTTACTTAGAAGTGTGGAGATTATTTGTAGAGACAGAAGTGAAAAGAACAGAGAGTGAACTGAGCTGAAAATTACTCGGAAGTCCGAAGACGCGATCTTTGTCTTCGGTCCTTTTTGTTTCCAATTTCAGGATTTTATATTTCTCCAAAATCTCAACTTTGGGCTTCTCTAGTCTACCCAGAACAAAACCCTTTTCAAATTTGGGCAAATTTCCTTTCCATAATGATCAAGCTTTCTATGCCCAAGACCAAGGTATTTTTATAGTGAAAAAAATGCTTTTCCGAAATTATTTTATAATGTAATTATTTTCTCTACCTATAAATCATATAATTGCTGGCAATCCCCTCATTCAATTTTTATTTTTTTAATATCTTTTAAATCGAGCAAATAAAAAAAATTGAATTATATTTTAAAGAAATTATTTTTTATAACTTTTTAATTACACTATCTAAATAGTAATAAAACTTCAGTTAAGTCATATTTTATGTAGAAAAAGATGTTGGAGCAAGGAGAGTGGAATGACCTCATCGGCCCTTTGGGCCTTGAGCCCAATTCAAAACTTTATGTGGTACAAAAACAAGAGTGATATTGTACTATACTATATAAATATTGAATGTAACATCATTTCTAATCAAATAGAAGGTGATGGTTATGCTCTAGAGGACATAGACACACTATTGAATTGTTAAATCTTCATTCTGAGTGTGACTATGTATTTTGTTGATTTAAAATCCCATTATTAGTGTCAACACAAATTAAGAAAACTATTACGACTACAAGGGACTTCAATGTTATGGACACGTGTAGAACAATGATATTTTATCCCTCTCTTTTAGTCATACATTAGAGAGCGTTTCTTGGTATGGATTGTTTTCTTGAGTATTAATTCGGGTTATATTCAATTAGGGTTTTAAAAATTTTTAAAGGCTTTCTAAAATGAAAGTCTTATAGTATTCAAATTTTCTAAACATTATAAAAAATATTGCTGTCATTTAATTAAAACTATTACAAAAATTTAGAGATAACAAAATCTTTTAGTATTCAATTGAGATTTTAAAACAATAAAATAATAATAATTTGGTATTCAAAATCATAAAAAAATTATTTGATTAATTTGTTAATTGAATTTTGCGTGATTTTTAGATACATTTTCATGAAATAATGTAATATGATATGGGATTTTCTATCTTCATTTAGATTTTCATGGTGGAAGTAAGTGTGAAAAACTCAATATATTCCATGGTGGAAGATACTTCTACTGGATATAGTAACTTTAAAATCTAACTGTTTATGCCTTTCTTTTCTTTTTCTCTTTTTCTCTTCTCTATGACCTTTTGACCCCACCACTTCCACCCCTCCCGACAATGCCTCTTAGAACAGTAAAGAAATTGCAAAAAGTTTTCAACATCATTTTCAATTCAGAAAAGTTCTTCACCACAACACACACCAACAACAAAACCAATTTAATTTACAACAATGCATTTACATTAAGATAAACCTGAGCACATGGTACAAAATCACTTGTTGGAAGCAACAACCCAGTTGAAGGAAAAACTACAATCTCCTTAGTCAGCATTTTTAATGTATTTTAATTCATAACAGCAAAAAAATAGAATAAAATGTGAAAATGATAGAGGTATGAACCAAATTATAATTTATTTATAATTTGTAGTGGTCACTGATGAGATCTATAACATTTCCAAGGAACCCCAATTCCATTGCAGCCACTTTCTATTTGATAGATTACTAATTAAGCATACAAAGATTGAACAGCCTATGTTGGAAATTTTCTTCCAACTAATTATCATGAGAAATTTAAGTAGCCATGCAACTATTACTCACTCTATATCTTGTGCAGCATGATTCTCATGCCACATACTGTAAGGTTAATCTAAACATTGTTTCTATTAGGCATTGTTCCAACCTTCTGAATCATCCTTCATGGGGTTTGGTTTGTACGTGTTGAGCATAAAATTGCATGCACCAACAGCCTCTTCAACTGTCAGATACACCCATTTATGCCCTAGTTCATCAAGGAACTTGGATTTGTTCAGCTTCTTCATCACCTCGCTTCCAGGGTTTACCAAAACAAGCTAAACACATACAAAGGAATTGTTAAAAATACATAAATTAAGTCTCACAAGTGAAACTAGCTACCCAAAATTGTTATAAGAAAGAAATAGTTACTTGTAACCCTCTTCTGTCAACACTTTTCTTGCATTCTTCAAGCATGCTTATTCCACTAGTATCAATGTTTGCAACAGCTGCCAATAAAATCACATTGCAAGTTAGATTACTAATCTTTTTAGTCACATTCTCAATTTTACTTCTTTTCTTTAATCAATAACTTACCAGTCATATTCATTATAACATACTGCAAACTGGTTTGCCCTGAAGCTTTTATCCTATCTTCCTCTTCATCTATCCACCTTGTGATCCTAAGAATAAAATTTTGTGGTGAATTTACAGTTTCATCGGAAGAAGTATTTTATGCATTCAAAGAATAAAAATCACTGGTGGCTTACCTTTCTCTTAAATAGCTTGCATTGGCAAAGTAAATGGGAGCATCAATTTCTAGAATTAGGATTCCGGGAACATGATTTGCATTTGGATATTGTTCTACATTTCTGTATACTGCAGAATTTGGAATGTTGCCTAAGAGAAATGTTCTTGGCCTTGCAATAAATAGAAGTACTCGAAGTAGAGATACTGCAACCTGAATATTCACACAAAACACATTAATAATGGTTAAGATCTTGTTTGGAAAAACCTTCTCAAGCATTTGTAAGAGAATAAAACAAACTTTTATAAATGAAATAATAAAGAAGTTAAACTTAACAAATTTCATGTTAGGGGCTGGATGATACATACTGCTATGACTAGGCCAATTTCAACACTGCCAAAGACTACACCAACATAAGCAGTGAAGCACACTAAGAAATCAAATTTGTCGATTTTCCACAAATGAATGGCTGCTTGATAATCAATGAGGCCGAGCATTGCTGACACAATGATGGCCGATAACACCACCAGGGGAGTGAAATGGAACAAGGGTGTTAAGAATAACAATGTTAACATCACTGCTATTGCCATCACAATGTTCGATGTAGCAGTCTTGCACCCCGCATTATAGTTCACAGCTGAACGTGAAAAAGGTCCTGAAACAACATTCGTTTTATACCATGTTGTCAGCAATATGCAGAAAATTGTTTGATTAGTCTGTGGTTTTTCTTCTGGATGAAGAGTTTGAATAGACCCCACACAAAAGGATATGTTAGAAAATTTATTGGAGAATAAATTACTAATATTTATTGAAACACACTGAAGGCATTTTAGACTAACTTTTAATAGTGGAACATTTTTACCTGTGGTGAGATAGCAAGAGGTGAACGAACCAAAAATGTTCATGGTTCCAATAGCTATCATCTCTTTGTTCCCATCAATATGATAATTTTTAAACATTGCAAAGCTTCTACCTACTGCTATTCCTTCCTGCACAATCATCAATCATATTATTCTCAAGACCTTTGATAAACTGAACTAAAATTGTTAGTTCAATTAAAAATAAACCTAATATAATACACACTACCATTAAAAAATAAATTAAAACACCTGCTTGATGCACCTAGTTGAAGCATATTATTTTAATATAAAAGGCATTTGGAACATGATCTTAGAAATCAGGACAATCGTTGAAAGCAGAGACCAAAGATAGACAGCAACAAAAGAAGAAAGTGATCTGATGTGACTGCATATTATTGTGCTTGGTCAAGAACAGTGTTTTTCAAAGACCAAATATGGTTTCATCAAATTAGGAAAGAAGGACAATATGATTGAATAATTACTTGCTTTTTTCATTTCATAAAATTATTGAACAAGTATTTAACTAAACTATCTCTAGTTATACATGCTCAAAGAAACATGATACAAGTTTTCTAGTATTTCTTGGCAGAAGTTAAAACAATTTTTTCTGACACTTTTTCAAAACATTTATTAGTTAGGTTGTGATTTATTAGAGTTGAAATTTGTCAAAGGAGGCATTAAGTGATGGACCATGCTCAAGGTTACCCTCTAGCAAAGGAAATGAGATTGAGAGATACTTAACCGCAAGTGCTATAATGCCAGTGACAAATCCAGTTTTTATGGCAGTGCCCATGTAAGGTGACACCAACACCAAATTCGTCACGGAAGGTGGATTCAGCCCCTTCTTCAACTTTCCTATCTGAAACAACATTCAATTAATATTAAATAATAAGTCCCATTACTATCACTTCACATCACAAATACCTCCCAATTTTCTTAATCACATAATTTTAATGATGATGATGATAGTGTAGTACACAAATAATGGATAACAAGAAACCGCTATTCACTAAACGGGCCAATGTTTAAAGTGAATGGGGCCCAATAGTGAAGGTCCTACAAGTGGTGGTTGTGTGGTAGGGTAGGACAATAATTTGGGATTGGGCCATTCACAAGAACCCAAAAGGCCTTAATACATGTGAGTCTCAGTGTCTGTCCTATTCCTATCAGGCAGCTACTAGTGCCGTGTTTGGTTGAGTGCAAATGTCAATACTAGTGCGTTGCGTCACAAATGGAGTGTTATTGTTGTATGGAACTTGGAGACAATATAAATCAAAATAGTTTTTAAATTTTATTATTTTTTATATATTTGATATTTAAAAAAAATTACATTTATAAAATTTTTTTGGCACTCTTAAAATATTTTTAAAATATCTGCCACTTGAAGATGTAAAACTCACCACTTGAACTCCGTGCTTCTCAGCGTGTGTGAGATAAACCAGCAGACTTCCGAGTATGACGGACGCCAATGGTGCCATTGCTGACACCCAGAAGAACTTTGGTTGTCGTTTGCTCTGTCATCATCATCCAAAGGTTATGTTTGGATAAAAGTTGATAACGTGTTTTTCAGAATTTCAATACATATTTCCAAATTCTGAAGTACAAAATAAAGAGAGAATACTTTATTGTTTTAAAGGTCAAAGTACTTCTAAACTTTTTCCAGTGATATCTAAACATGTAGTAGTTATTAAAGCGTCTAATTTTAATTAAAAGGGTAAATCAAACAGGCCCTAATGTTTACTGTGCATTATTTTTAAACATTATATCATATTAGAATAGAATTGTGAAGGGAATTGATGTCCTTTTCCGTCAGAGCCATCGAATATTAGCTGCGAAGTGGGAATCGAATGGAAACAATTGTTTGACCACAATAGTATTATAAAACTAAAAGCTTAATAAAAAAACAAAAATTATTTACTATTGTCTATGGTGTAGTTGGGAACATAAAAAAAAATTATATGTAAGTCAATTGCCTCTGAAAAACTTGTTATCTACTTTTTCAATAAGGGATCAAATGGGGGAGGTAGGTTAGGATTGAAAGTAGGGTTTATCCAAAGAATAAGTTGGTCATTTCAGAATCCCAATCCTAGAAAAAGAAAAAAGACCACGAATTATAGGGATTAGGATGTTTTCCATTGACACTTCACACAGTTAAAAGTCACGGTTCTTAGTATAATAACGTGGGAATTTTTCTTTTTCTTTGTTTGGTTACTTTACAACCTTATACATGAGGAATAAAAAAACAAATGAAAATGAAGGATTAAATGCAACATATATATAATCTAAACTTTTACCTACCAGAAAATGCAACAGAATATGTGAAACGTGGAATGTAGAATAATTAAGGTAAGGGTTAGGTATCACTTACAAAGTATCTTGTGACAAGGAGGAAGAAAATAAAGCAACAACCCAACACAGCGCTTTCCCACCTCCACTGCACATACATAAACAAATAGGAAAAACAAAATATGCCAACATCAACCATCAAGGGAGAAAGAGAAGATTTATTTTCCTTTTTTAATTTCAGACAATCTTCCACCAACAGCTTTGGTAGTGTTAGTCTACAAACTGATAAATTTAGCTAATAATCATTCAAGCTGTGCCTAAGAAAGGTATGTGGACTATTTAACTTATGTTAGAACAATTGAAAAGCACATGTTTTAAAGTGAAATTTTGGTTGATTAAACTTAGCATTTGGATTTAATTAGATAATAAAATAATGGAGCAATGGTAACATGGTATGTAGGACTTGCTTTAAGAATAAATAGTTATGGAGGTAGGTGTATAGATGGTGTGCTGATAATGGTGTGTGTGAATAGTGTTGTCGGTGGATAAAAAATTAAGCAAGAGATATGAAAATGGAAGAATAGAAGAGAAAGAGTTGAACTTGTGGTAGTAACCTCGTGAGTTTGGGTGAAAACAGAGCGCATGACTGAGACTAGATCAGCCTCGTGAGTAAAATGTTCAAGGCCAAGAATTGCTTTTAGCTGTTGCAGACAAACCACTGTGGCTGCTCCCCCCATGAACCCTACTATGGTTGCATGTGACAGAAAGTCCACGATAAACCCTAACCTGCACTCCTCAACCATTCCACTTGCTCACAACGACAACAAAATCCACAAATAATAATATTTTAAGGCAAAAATCCAATTCTTGTAATCAATCATTTGTCCTCACTTTAAATTACACAGCAAATCATGTGTATCAACTCAGATTTCTATTATTATTATCTTAAGAAATGAAAATTGTAGTACAATTATTCAAATCCAATGCTATTTGGTTACTATTTTATATGATAAGAATTTATATAGGTGGTATATTAAGTACAAATATGAACATAAAAAAGTTGACATTATGGATACAGAAATGCTCCATCCAATAAAATTAAGTATTTATGGGCATGCAGTAGCCAATAGGCCAATCGCACTGCCCAAGCTGATTCCAGAATTCAACATTTTATTATAATAAATATGTATATGCTTTAGGGAATGCGGGTGGGTGTTGAATCTCATAATTGCAAAATACAAATGGTTTCACGAGACAAATTATCGCCAAAAGACAAAAAACTCCAGCCCATATACGCAACAGTCCCCACAATATTTTCATTCTATTTTTCCTTTGAATAGTGCAAGTTTTCTATTTCTAAGATTTTTAAAGATAAAAGATACTACTACATACTCACTGACAAGTGACAAGAACATGCTGGGGTTCACTTTCATTTTGTTCGCATTCCAACTTACATCTAGCTTAAAGTACTTATTTAATAAATAAACTCTTATTATTTGAAGACTCACTGTCGTGTCATGAATTAGAACATAAAATTTATTGAAATAAACTAAATAATTGTTGCTACTACTGGACTATTATGTTAAGACCAGAAAATGTGTTTTACTTTTCAAAACATGATTTTTCTCTTTCAGCATGCTTTCAAACATAGGACAAGTAGAAGTATAGTATAATAAATTACCTGAAGAAGCCCAGTGATGCCTGCAAAACTCCAGCAAAGAATGTAGCAGTGAAAGCTAGGTGGAGATAAAGGCTTGGATTCTCCATGTAGTTCACCACTCGACCCATCATGGAAGCCATCAGAAGTGATCCAACAGCCACAGTTCCCACTGCCAAATCCCTTGAGCTTCCCATCATAGCATAAATCAAAGGCGGTATAAAGCTAGAATCTGCATGTGTTCCCCCGTTGTAACAAAACAAGATACCATGAAATAAATCTACCAAACTAAACAAATGTATGTGGCTCAACTGCTATAGTTTAAACACTTTTGATTTCATGTTTTTAAGTAGGTCTAAACTGAGCATATTTTTGGATGAACTCGGTATTTTTGACCAGAAGTTGAGGGCTAATTTTATGAAACACTGATATATATACAAGAACTTTATACATCACCTGTGAATAAAATTATTTGATTGATCTGATACCAGTTAATTAATATTCCGTAAGAATAGCATGTTATAAAAGAAAAGTTGATATATCTTAATATATGTTATTTTTCTGTTTACAAACTTTGAGTATTAATGTATTGCAAAGGTTTTATGAACACGAGAAATAATAAAATGAGGAGATGAAGTGGATGATGAAGGAGGGAGTGAAACAAATACTGACAAAGTCCAAGAATTGGAGGGAGGTTGGCGAGCTTGGCGTAGCTGATGCCTTGAGGAATGGCCAAACTGGCAATGGTGATGCCAGAGATGAGGTCTGATTTCAAGAATTGGAGGGTGTATTTGGGTGCCCACTCAAAGATGGGGAAGAAGTACTGAAGTCCAAGGACGAACTTGATAGAGGGTGTTTGGTTCTTGAACTTCCTAAAGGGATCATCTGGGAAAAAGGTCTCTTTGAAGGAGTACTTGAGAGACTTGAAGAATGGTTGAGGGGGTGGAATGGCCACTCGGTGCACGCACTCTGCGTTCGGATATGCATACTCTTCATTACCCATCTCTAACACAAAACCAAATATATATGTGATGGTATTAAGTTAGAGTAACTTGAAATGATTTAGCTAGCTAGGACTATATGAGGAGGGGATAAGAATGAAGGATATGCAGGAAGAAGGGGTAAGGGTGAGGTTTGGTGGAGAAGTGAAGAATGATATGGGTTTATATAAAGTGAGTTAAGCCCAGTTATGTTGGTCATGTGTGAGGTCGGAGGATGGAATGCTGAGGTGTATACGTGGTATGATTGTTCTTTCACTTCTACTGTTCATACTTTTTCTTCTTTTTTCTAATCACAGATCATATGCTACTATAGGAACATGTGTAGTACGGTGTACTTAACTCTTCTGGTTGTTATAAAAGAAGTAAAAATCCTTTTGATTGGCATTTTTTTTTCTGCAGATCCTCTCTAGTTAACTCTCTCCGTGGCAATTTAATGTAGGATTTTGTGTTTTTTTTCAAGGTTTAAGGATGTTGAATTAAGGTGTGATAAAAATATTAATTAATGCTATGTGTGAGTTTGAAGCTGGCCACCTCGTGCATTAGGGTAGTGATTTTTGACCGACACATATTAGAAGAGAAAGGCACAAAAAGCTCCATGTTAACAAGGTTATGGCTATATGGGTAATGACTTATGACTTCACTCACTCCCTATCTCACCTTCAAATACTCTCGACACTAAGATATTGATTCCACCTTTTTCCTTGTGATGAGGATCGTGTTACCAATATAATTTATCTTTCGCTTTTTGCTGGTGATAAAGATCAAAGTATCTCTTAAGCTTTAAAAAGTAATGTCATTTTTAGTTAAATTTACATACTCAAGTTTTCGTTGGCAGAGATTAAAGCGTGAAACTTCGTCACATCCACATATGTAATATCACTTGGAACAAAGTATTTTATACAACAAACTGCAAATAATTTAAGCGTTTCCCAAAAAAACATAATATTACGTAGACAATTACAAATTAAAAAGGAAACGACGTCTATTGTAAAAAATAGATTTCCGCATGGGAATTATTATAGTATTTATAAAAATATATAAAAGTAGTTTTTGTATATCAACTTTTGTATTTCAATACTAACGGGAAGGAAAACACTTCATATATTTTTTAAAGATCAGCAAGTATTTTTGCAATATATGCTGATGAGAGGTGTGTGTATAGCAACGTTTAACATTTAAATAATTTATTTTTATTTTTTTAATTTTAAAATATAATTAAAAATAGAAATATAAAATATATACACAAAATATAAAATTCCTTTATATATTTTTATAAATAATATATACCTAAGTTTATTTCTATTATTAAATATTATATTTGATATTTAATAATTTTAAAATATTTTTATTATATATAATACTTTTCAATAATAATTATATCAAAATTATTATTAAATAAAAGAGATTAGCTCCAAATAGAAGACTTATACCTTCCCCTATATATATATATATATATATATATATATATATATATATATATGTGTGTGTGTGTGTGTGTATTTTTTTTTAAAATATTTTGTTTATAGATAACATTTTAAATATAAAAGTAAAATATATGCTAAAAATATATAAACATAACTCCCTGCATCCCACAATTATTTGAATTTTAGTCATTTAAATAAGTTTTAAATTCAGCAATGTTTTTTATTTTCAATAAATCATCAATTTTTTATTCTAATTTATCATCAAATTAATTTGTTTCTATTTTAATCAAATTAGTATTATTAAAAAGTGCTGTTACTCGGTAACACTATTTTAAAAAGTCTTGTATTTATTATTCTTAAATATATATAATATTAAACTACATATGGGACAGAAAGAGTATTTCTTTATTGTAGTCTTAGTTTTTATTTAAAAATAATTAGAAATAATTATTTTAAATGTAAATAATATGTATTAAGAATATTTTAGATTATTGTTTTTCACAAAATTTATTTTAAAGTAACCAGAATATTTATACTTATAAATGGTCAATTGCTCATTAACTCTTCTCGATGAAACATTTGGCTGAGATTTTATAATGACGTTAGGTCACTATATGAGAGTAACAAGCATAATTACAAAATAATTTAATTTTAAATAAAACCTTAGTTACTTTTTTATGAAAACTTTAAATCTTTTGTGTGTTATTTTCCATTTAGCAATAGTATATCGAATGGGAAGATTAGCAATAGTAATAATTATGGCGGAAACATGAAACTGTAGAAATATCAAGACTGCAGGAAATTGGAAAATCTTGGACTATCCAATCACAAAGGTGAAGAAGTTATTATAAAGATGTTGGAAATCATGGAGGTTAGGGATGACAACCAAATAGAGAATAAGGGTAACGGGGAGGAGGATGGGATTATGAAAACTATTTATGAAGGTTTTAAATATGAACCTTTAGGGTTTAGGGGGAAAGATAAAAAGGCATATATGAGAGAATTTATTAGAAAGGAGAAAGTTGACATGTGTCTTCAAAAAACAAATTAGGGAGTGTTGGGAAAGAGATCAATCAATCACTCTAGGGAAGGGGGGATATGAAAGCGTATATACTGTCGTTGTAGGCAAGCACGGGAGCTGGTGTGTATGTGGAAGCGAAACAAATTTTGTTTGGAAATGTCATTCAAAGGAGTTGCTTTTATTGGAGGACAGGGGAAGTGGGGGAGAAGAAGACAAAATCTTGTGTGATCAATGTCTATGCCCGTTTGATGTTAGGGAAAAACAAAAGTTATGGGAGGACTTGATACAACTCAAGTGTTCATCATCTTGCTTTACATGGGTAGTTGTGGGAGATTTTAACAGTGTAAGAAGAGTGAAGGAAAGGAGAGGTGTTAGGGAGGGAAAACATATGGCAGATAAAGAGATTCAATTCAATTTATGGAGGTAAATGATATTCCAATGGTTGATAGAAAATATACATGGTTCAAACTTAAAGGATTCACAAAAAGTAAGTTAGATAGAAATTCCTATGTAATGGGTGGTTGGAAACTTAGAAGGGAGGGCCACAACACTTTCTAAATCCAGTTTGATATTAAAGTATTCTCAAGTTAATTCGGGTCCAAATTCGTTTAGAGTGATGGATGCCTAAATGATGCAATGTGATTTTAAGAAGGTTATTTAAGGCTTTGGGGAAAAATATAAGGTCTCAAGAGTAGGTATGTACCTCATGAAAGAAAAGTTAAAATTGTTGAATTAAAAGAGTAGAACAATGATGTATTTGGAAATATATATAAAAGAGGATAGCATATGTTATTGTCCAAATAAGGAATTTGGATATAATAAATGAGGAAGATAGGTTGAACGAAGAAGAAAATAAAGAAAGGATATGAGTATTGGTGGAGCTGAGGTTATATCTTACACAATAATCTATGATGAAACAAAAATCAAGAGTAAAATATCTTCAATTGCATATAAAAAATATATAGATAAAAGATGTAACGGAGGGTTGGAAAACAAATAATATAATCTCTCAATAGGATAATGTTAGACTCACTGTGATGTTTTAAGAAGATGAAATTATGAAATTACCCACTCTGATGTTTTAAGAGGATGAAATTAAAAAGGTGATAAGGGAACGTGAATTTTTATTTATATTTAAAAGGATTTAATTTTACATTTATCAAGGAATAATGAAGAATGATGAAGGAGGATATTATGGATGTATTGGTTGATTTTCATAGATATGGAAGATGGTTGTGTGGAGGAAATGGTTCCTTTATTATATTGATTCCCAACTGTGAAAATTCAAATGATTTATATGAGTATAGACAAATTTCATTGGTGGGAAGTTTAGAAAAGATTATGTCAAAAGTCCTAGCTAATGGATTGAAAAATGTGTTGATCAAAATGATAGATGAAGCTCATAATATCTTTCTTGGATAAAGAAGTATGTTAGACAGGGTGTTCGTTGCAAGCAAGGTGGTGAACAAGGTGAAAAGAAAGAAAAAGCAGCGTATTATCCTCAAGGTACAAGGTACGTTTTGAGAATATGTATAACTCGATCAAATGAAAGTTTCTATGTTATATATTAAATAAAATGGGGTTTTGCACCATATGAGTGAAATAGATTAGAGAATGTTTGAAATCTTCATGAATCTTAATTTTAATGAAAGTCCAACTAGCAAATTTCTTTCTTTAAAATGAATTAGGAAAATAGATTCATTGACTTTATTTCTATTTCTCATAGTGGTAAATGTTTGACTTGGTTAGTTAAGGAAGCTAGAAAAAAAAAACTAATACTACTAATGAGAATAAGCCTACTCATGTGGATATATAGGTGTTATAGTTTGCCAATGACACATTATTCCTATGAGTCCAACATGGAAAACATAATGGTGATGAAAAGCATTTTTAGATTCTTTAAGTTAACATCAAACCTTAAAATTAACCTTTCTAAAGGTAGGTTAAGGGGAATAGGAGTGCAAAGATAGACATTGAATGAGATAGTCAAAATTCTTAATTGTAACAAAATGAAAATATCATTCATGTATTTTGGTTTATTAGTAGGGAGAATGAAAAAACTTAGGCTTGAGAACCATTGTTATCTAATATTAAAGAATATTGGCTAGGTGGAAAGGAAGAAGTCAATCTTTTGGAGATAAAGTGACACTAATTATGACATTGATAATTGCTTATTTTATTAACATGAGTAACTATATGTCATTATTGAAGATACTGATAAAACAATGTTCTTATTCAAAATATATGTATAAGTGATTGAAAGAGATAATTTTTCACTTACAAGATAGCATTGAAATATAGTAAATTATATATTTTATTTGTTAAAAGTATTATGAATACGAATTTGTTTTACTCAAATGTTTCAAAATCATATCTAATGAGTTTGCATATACAAGTTACTTGCAAGTTTTTCATAATAATATTTGACAAATAAAATATTTATTCACAAGTAATAGCATTACAATTTCATGTGATCTTATATATTGATTGAGATTTTCATTCAACATATCACAGAAGATTGGAATCTATTGTTGGAAAAAATAACATCAACAAACCATTTATGAATGAAATATTGCATATATTGATCAATTAAAATAAAAAAAATATTAAAAAATATATAATAAAATATATTCTTCCAATTTTTTTAACTTAATTTTTAAAAGAATGATTTCCATTTTTTAACTCATGATTTTCAAAAGAATAATAATATAAAAATATAGAACGTTTTTTATACGAGAATTTAGTAGATCTATCAACTTTTAAACAATTGATTTATAAAATTTGACTTCATCATCTTAAAGCTTTCATTAAAAAAAAAAAGTTTATTTCACATATCTATTGATGAGAATGATATTGTATTCTTTTTTAGTTTATCTTTATTACATAATATTTTTCTAAATAAAGTTTTAACAAAGCGCATTCTCACAGTAGAGATGCAAAGGAAGAGTGTTATGAATTATTATTAACTCTCTGTTAACTTTTTACATCCTCTCTAGTTATTAGTCTATATATGATTTAAATATTTATTATTTTGTGATAATACATTGATTTTCTTTTCTATTCTTTCTCTTTTATCTTTATCTTAAAACAGTATTTTATAACAATTATATAAATATATTAACTAAACAGATAATTTAACCTTTTCCTATATAACTAAACAAAACAATTGTTTATGACTACTTTGTTAATCCATTGCGTGTGTTAAATGCACATTTCAGTTATTGTTGTGTTTATTTTTGTATTTGGATTGAAAATACTCCTTATATTCCTTTCGATTTGGAATGTAAGACAATTCCACTACCAGTTTTGATCAGAAAACTAATACAATAAGATCACGTGACCAACATAACAAGTTGGAGAAAAAAAATGAACTATTATAGAACTTGTTATTGATGGAATTGGTGATTTAAGTTTCGTAATCCCACGGATCGACGAAGGGAAATAAAAACTCAAAAACTAGTACTAAAATAATTGATGAATGATAACTTTTTTAATTAGACTTGGGCAATGTGAATACGTGCCGCAATACCATGACCTTATTGCGGAGTTTACGAAACAAATTCCGTGAATCACACTGTGACATTGTCATGTCACGAGTATCTACTATTTTTCCCAGTAGTACAAAAAGGAGCAATTAATTAATTTCCTATGATTAAAATTTCTATATCTCGTAACATGCAATATGATCGGATTTCTATAGCATCATATTTAATAGTAGTTTAACTTTATTTTTTTAAATCACTTATTTTATATTAGACTACGAGTAGTTATTTATCAATATTTTAAATATTGATTCTACTTAAGATTTGAAAATCTAGTCAAATTTCTCAAATTGGTGTAATTTTTTTTTTAAATTTCTGAAATGGTGCATTTTTTTTATTTATTTTCGGATATGGGTAAATGGTGCATAGGAAACATGTTATCATTGTAAAGAAATAGTAGCCCTATTCCACGATCTAATATAAGATTAAATGAAAATTGTGAAAAGAAGACACGATCTTAATTTACTAGATGAAATTGTGCATATAATATTTCAATTAATAAGTTAATTAATATAGTAAGAATACTGTAGGATTTTAATAGGATTAATATTCTCCACCTATTCATCTTCTGTTTTATTTGACAAGTGTGATGTATTGCTAATGTGCAACTAAAATAAATTCACAGTTACAAAAGTGGTTTTAATTATTGATAAAAATAATTGAAATTAAATTGAAACAAATGTGAAGTTAATTTGAAATTAAACAATAATATGGTTGAGGAGATTATTGTTTAAATTAAAATAAAAAATGATATGAGTATGAGATTTATATATTGAACTAAATTAAAAGTAAGTTTGATTTTGAAAAGAAAAATTAAATTAAATTAATATTTAGTAATAAAATATATTTAGCAAAATTAAGTTTAAGTTTGATATTTGAATTTAGTTACTAATATAAAAATAATTTAAAATAAAATTAAGATTTAGCAATAAATTTAGAATGAAAAATTTGAAAATATTATATAATTTTTTAAATAAATGCATTATTAGTTTTTAAATTATATTTATTACTAACTAAATCTATTTCATATATTAATAACTAAATTCATAGCATGTAACTTTTCTTCTCATTAATCACTCTTCTATTCAAATTAAATTAAATTTTTTACATTTATTTTAGTTACACATTAAAATAGATCACATGTGTCAAACAAAACAGAAGATGAATGGGGTGGAGAATATTAACCATACTAAAAATGGTACAGTATTCTCACTATATTAATTAATTCATTAATTGAAATATTAGATGTACAATTTTATCTAGTAAATTAAGATGTATCATCTTTTTACAATTTCATTTAATTTATTTCATCGAGGAATAAGGCCATAATTTTTTTACAATGATATCGTGTCTTCTATGCACGATCTACCCATATCTAAAAATAAATAAAAAATACATCATTTTAAGAATTTCAAACAAAAATTACATTTGAGAAATTTGCCAAGGTACACATAACAACTGATATATTATAAATAAATTTCATTTCAAAAGTCAACTAGATGATTGTTTTATACAAGTGAATTAATTAGTATATTTAAAGATTCGTCAATTTCAAGTACGTTTTCAACGATATTTTAGAGAAAAAATATAAAAAATATGTATTTCAACTGTAAACATTAAGAATAAAATTATATATTAATAAATTGTAAGAAAATAATTAGATTAAATATTTAGATAATATAAATTGTAAATACTTCAAGGATTTAAAAATGAAAAAAAAAACTTCATCTTTTTATCAAAATATTAATTAGCTTAAAAAGCCAAAGCCAGTGATAATTAATGTTTTGACTGAATAGAAAGATGTAAATTGTCGTTAAACTTGTAAAGAAAATAAACTATAGAATATTTTCAATATTTTTGCTAAAAAATAAATATGAATTACAACTCTCTACTTTTATAATATTTTTTTAATCTAACCAGTTGCAATAATTTGAAATAAGTCAGGATTTGAAAGACATATATTACGTTTGTATGGGAAAAAAAATACTACATTACATTTATTAAAAATGAATCAAGGACATATAAATGTGTATTTTAAAATATAAAATTATGAAACTGCAAAAATGTTAGGATCAGTCAAATTATGAAACTGATTTTGAATAACATCCTTTCAAACTAGAAATTACTCATTCATTGTACTGAAGGTTACCCAATCAGTCTGAACTGTTACCTATGTCAATGTAATAAAATGTCCCTACATTTAAAAAAGAAAAATATTATTGAGATGTTGCTTTTAGGTTTGCACGTGCAAACGTCCTTATGATACAATCAGCGAGTTATGCAAAGCCAATTTTGCACGTAGGGGGAATGTTGGTCTATTACAAGCACCATACTTCTGAAAAAAAAAATCAATTTATGAAATTGAAAAATAAAAATAAACTTCTTAAAAATAAATTTGATTAATACGTGTTATATAAAATAATTTAAATAAAATGATTTGTCCAAATAAAAAATTATTACAATTTTTAAAAAACAAATGTAAGTTCTAAAAATTAATTAAAAAATCAATTATTTTAGAAAAGTTTAAAATTATAATTAAATAATTTTATTTATATAATTATATCTTTTATATTATTTTACATTTAATGACTAATTTACTAATTATTTTACCAAATACTTATAATTAGTTTACCAGTTCAGAATTTATAAACTATAATGTTATCATCAACCAGCTAATTAAAAACTACCTTATTAACGGATTAAAAATTAGTTTATTAACTATTTTTGCATTTGCATAGTAAAATGTAAAAAAAAAAATTGTATTTATTTTAATTTTTTTGTAGTGTGTACATATTTTAATTATTACTAAAATTTATTTTTCAAATCAATTTTCATGCATTTATTATTTAAAAGATTAATTTATATTTATAAATATAAAAATAACACTTTTTAAATTTTAAAAAAGTTCTCTCGTTAATTTAAAAGTAATAAATAAATTTAATGATCAACAAAATGTAAATTTGTTAGTATTGTTAATTTTTTTTTCGTTTATGAGCTATAGATGACACCCGTGGCATGGGCATAATTAATTTTATCATTTCAACACTAAACACGATTTATGATGGTAGTTTTATAATAATGTGAAAGTGACCCCATATCAAATCCACTAAATGCCTTTTATAATTGATAATTATCACTTCTTTTCTTTGGAAACTTTACATTCCAATTATTTTCTGCCTAATCTTTAATTGTTATCCTATTGATATGGGAAGCTTTTCGCTACACTTCATTCGCATCATTCTTTCATCATTGAAACGTGGTGTGGGTACCAATAACAACAATATTTTTAGAATTGCAGAAGCTGTGCTGAATGAAATGGATAAAGTTCAATTTACGATTCACTACTTTAATTTTATTTTTTAATTGAATTAGGATTAATTAATAATATAATATTAAATACTAAATCAGCATTCACCATAATGAAATTAAGTTCAGTAAAATGGATTATATCATCTATAAAACCTTACATAGCAACAATAACAATATTTATATGGTTAAGTTTGTTTTTAATATATATATTTACAAAATTAAAAAATAATAATAACTAGTTTTGCATTCCGTACTTATAGGCAAGTCTTTCTGTATCGAATCTTGTTCTAGTAAAATATTACATTTATTTGTTACGTATGACCTTAGCTCACTCTTACGAATCTATTTTCTATAATTTTTTATTTAATAACAACTATATACGTTAATGTTGTTGGGTGTGAATGCTGAAATATTGTACTAATTAAAAAGGAAAACACACACATGATGAACGTGAAATTGAAGTGGTGAGGAAGAAATGATGTTACTTGAAAAGTCTTCGTATGCATTAATTTGGTGTGTGTCTTCTCTTTGCATTCACATTGAAAACTCTTTCGATGTTAATTTACAAGCAGCAGTGTCAAAATAACTTTTTCAATGTTAATTTCTCATGTAAAATGATAAAGAACTTGAGTCATTAGTGTTGCTTAGTGGATATATGTGTGTTAGTTAAGCACTAAACATAGATAAAGTGCGTCTCGAACTAGAAAACAAATCTAGTGCTTTTGATCCCACAATGTTGCAGAAGCATTAGCTATCTAAATATTGTCCTTATTAATTAATTAGATACATTTGGAGATCTAAAATTAAATTAGAATGAGTTGTTTACTACTACAACTGCTGCATGAATGAAACCATAAAGTGATTGGATAAAAGTGATGTTGTGGGTGATCTTTTGCATAGTGCTCGTTCAAACATGGTGGCAGGAAAAGTAACAGTGCTGCTGCTCTGCTTTTTATGTACCAAAAAGTCATGCTTTCCATATCGTGACGTTGTATGCATGGTTGGATGCTTTGCTTTATCTCTCATTAGGTACGTTATTCATTTTAATAAATCCTATCCTACCATTTTAATAAATTCGAAATATATTGCTTTTGAAGGAATTAAAAAGTACAATTTAATCGTGTTGTCTTTAATTGTATAACCAGTTTTTGGATTTTATTTTGTTTTTTATGAAATAAAAAAATAATCTCGTAATATGCAATAATATAAAGGTTTATTTCACCTTGTAAAACATAAAGCGATTTAAAATGTTTTGTTATAAATTACATTTTACTATAATATTTGACATTATGTTCCCACTTTAACATATATTGAAAAGTATATAATAGTATGCAATTTTTTAACATTAATGTCATGTCGTAACATGAATGCACTAATTAATTCTTAATTTTAAAATAAAATACGAGTTTAGACCAAAAAAAAATATCAACACAATAATACTTAGGTAAAAAGAGAGTCCTTTAAAGAAAATTAACTTTTATCAATGAGACGCCATGTGGATACTAGGATATGGAATCCTCATTTCTCATTTAATGTATTATTAATGGAACTCTCATTTCTCATTTAATCTATTATTAATGGAACTCTCATTTCTCATTTAATGTATTGTTAGTGAACTTTTTATTTAATTATTCGTGTTCTTTTTATGGTTTTATATTGTCGAGCCAATAATTAAATTCATTCAAGAAAAATTACGAACCTAGATATAGGGAAGAGTTTTAAAAAAGTAGATATAGGACAGAGCGTGTATATATATATATAACTTCTCATGTATTAACAAATGTTGTTAATGTTCTTTTAGTATTACTAAAGTTTTTTTTTATGATTTTTTTATATCTTTCAAATAGACATAATCTGAAGTGGGTCAACTTAATTTAACTTGAGGTAAGTTGAATATGATTCGATTCAAAATAGTCAAATATGAATTGGATTTAAGATGGACTTGACATAATTCAACTTAACATTTATGAAATTCTACTTAACCTACTCTACTCAACTCATTAGGCCATATACTACTCGATCTGAAGTTGGCCTGTCCCAATTAGACCTCATAAGGGACAAACTTGACTCGACTCCATGTGGACCTAACATGACTCGGTCCAATATGGACCCGACTCGACTGGATAAGAGATGGGCTAGATTGGATTCAGCTTGATGGAGAGCCAATTAGACTCGGGTTAAGGTGGGTTAGACTTGACTCGGTCATAGGCGGACTTGACTTTACTTGACTTAACACTTACACTACTTTACTTGACTTGACATGGGCTCAAATTGACTCGACTTATAATAGGTCTGACAAGATTCAACCTAAAGTGGACCCTACTTTACTCGGTCCGACAAGATACCGTCTCGACTCAATGTGAACCCAACTGAACTCAATTGGAGGTAGGCTTGATCTGACTGAGCCTGAGGTGGCTCTAACTCTACTCAGCCTATCCTTTAAACTACTTTAATCAAATCAACATTGGTTCAGCTCTATTTGACTTGTTATAGGCCCAAAATGACTTGGCTCGACGTAGGTCACTTGACTTGGTCTGATCCGGTCGGACCCAACTTGATCTAATGTGGACACGATCTAACTTAACCTAGGTTGAACCCGACTTGACTCAGCCTGACATGTGCCCATCGTGAACCTAGCTCAACTTGCCTCAACATGGCCAAACTTGACTTAGTCCAACATAGGCTCGACATGACTTGGTCAAATATGAGTCCTACTCAACTTAGTATGAACTGTACCTGACTCGACTCGGCCTGACGTGCTCCAACTTATTCGACTTGACGTGGGTCTGACTCTACTCAACCCGATATAGGCCTGACTCGACTCAGTCAGATGTAGGCTCAATTAACCTTTTTCATTTTTATTTTTAAATAAATTTTTTATTTTAAAAATTGGCTCATGAGTTGACTCTAATCCATAAAAATTTTATTTACATTTTGACTATATAGACTTTTTCTTCTGTGAACCTTTTGACCGTGATCAAATGTATACGACTTTACGTCTTTTTATCATGCATTTTTACCTCTTTTCATTTTATTTCTCTTTCTTGTAAACTCACAGCACATGGAGGATTTTCCTCAAGGAGAAAAGAGACTGATCTCAAAAAAAAAAAAAAAAAAAAAAAGTGAAAAAAAAAAAAAAAAAAAACAAAAAAAAAAAAAAAAAAAAACAAAGGGAAAAAAAAAAAAAAAACAGAG
>Ga0209700_101017_pt1 | contig 56875 bp, 32 predicted proteins | sample SiratroredBW_FD_187528 | JGI IMG/M metagenome (GOLD analysis project Ga0209700, IMG submission 187528) | Root nodule microbial communities of legume samples collected from California, USA - Siratro red BW (SPAdes) (version 2) | ecosystem: Host-associated > Plants > Roots > Nodule | place: USA...
AAAAAAAAAAAAAAAAAAAAAAAAAAAAAAAAAAAAAAAAAAAAAAAAAAAAAAAAAAAAAAAAAAAAAAAAAAAAAACTATACCAAAATATTGTCGGAAAGAAGCTGAGTCAGGCCAATCCAACGGAAGAGATAAGAAAAACAAAAAAAAACGGAGAATTAATTAAAGAATGAAGAGCATTTAAAAAAAATAAATAAGTTGACCGAGCAAGTCAAGCTCCTCAGAATATCATAATACCAGATCTCAAATCTTGAGAAAAAATAAAAAGGAAAATTCGTATTTTTCTGCTACCTTAAAAAACCCAAAACCTTGTTGGTTCTTTGATGTTCCTCTTCTCTCCGTTGCCTACACAAGGCCATGAAGAATCCTCTCGTGTTCAGTCAAAGTCATAGCTTCTGCGCAGGTCAGTTACCATTCAGCTCCGTACTGTACTTCTATTACACACGCTATAATTTTCAGCTTCTAAATCTTTCAATAAAATTCAAATCTTCGCTCTTCTTTGCATACTTTCTTGTAGATAAAAACAATAACGAAACTTCAAGGTTTTTACTCCTTTCTCACCACTTCAACTCACCATGAATCTAAAGACACTCCAAAGTCTCTTCAACAGCGTGTCTGCATATTTTTTTTTTTTTCCTTTTATTCATTTCTCCTTCAGATTGATAATAGAAATTACTTGGACTGTTTGTTCTTTTTTTCGTTTTGGTCAACAGTCAGTCTGTCTTTAATGGAAAACGATAAATTTCGATACAAGAAGAAAAAGAGAAAAAGAAAATTAGGTGGAAAATCATAGGAAGGAGCAAAAAAAAATATTGTATTGTATGAGAAAATTACATATGCACATTTTATATGTAGAATAGACATTTAGAGAGAAAAAATAAAAATGAAAAAAATATAATGTGTAATATGATATCATAAAGAAAAATATGTATAGAATGTTTTCACTCATGGATTTCCGAAATATTTGACCCTTTTTATAACAACCCATGATTGAAATACCAGCTCATAATTTTCTTTGTAAGCACTCGTTGACCAGAAGTTTATCATGGGCCTGGGGCCTCTTCGCCCGAACATATGTGTGACCTATGTTATGCCTTTAATTGATGTATGAGTATCACAAGTTTTTTCAGAGTCCTGATTCCTGGTTCATGAAACTAGCAATAAAATCTATAAAATAGCAACTATATGTTTGGTTAATTAAGAAATGCCAAGGCCAAGATCTTAGGTTACATGCTTTAAGTTTTGTAATAGTTTTAAGGTGACCTTTATAATTTTGGTGATGTATTCCTAGCATATAACTTTGTCATTGAACTGATCATATATTTATGTATTTATTTAAAAGTATCGTTCTTAATCAAGAGTTCAGAATCATAAGCCTAGAGCCAAATTCACGTCCTTAATTTATTCAACCATCCCTTGTAGAATAATTGACAGAAATGCACGATGCAGAAATTCATAGAATATTAATATCCAAAGTAACCCAGTTTTTATACAAGCCAAACGACGCTAACACCGGTCCATGTATATAGGTACAAGTTGCATGAAAACATATATAGCTGAATGAGTTTTGCACGCTGCTCATGATCTCATCTCGTTCAAATTTTGAATAAGATCCTTTTTGGAATATGAGCTTCGTAATATTTTGTTGTATGTCGTTTACTTAAAGTAGTTAAATGTAAGGAATTGGGTTTTATATATGCACCTAATAAAAGTACTCAAACCAAAGTCATCAAATTTTAGAGTTGTCAAACAAGCCCAAAAATTCCAAGCACTATATCTTCAATGGCGGTTGTGCGGGTGAAATTTAGTGTCTTAATGATAGTTAAGAAAATTGTTAATGAATACAAATCGGATTTTATGTCGGTTTTGCATGTTTTGGAACTGTTATATCCAAAATATTCGACTGTCACAGTATTACGAAGTTCCCCAGGAATTTTCTCGGTAAGGAATGATCCTGGAAATTGATCAGTTTTCAGCTATGGAAAGTTTTCTTCGTTCAATATTATCCTTCGTTTGTATACTGAATGCATTATACAATTAAAGTGTCGCAGTTCTTCAATAATATTATCAACACATTCGACCGTAAGAAATACTGCAAATTACCGATCCTTGATTTTGTACACGCTTTTGTGGAAAATTGCGTCATCCACGCTCACAGGTCGCCTCCCAACTACTACGAACGACTAGTTACTTGTACGTGGGATAATCTTTAACAGTGACACTACACACTTTTTTTTGGTCAGCGTCTACCAGTTTTTGTAGCTAGTCATTTTCTCCTTCATGCAGTCATGACGATGAGTCGAATTATGCTGCGCCCAAACTAACCGGGATAATTTCTTTAATCTAATACTCATATTTTACCATCACAAAACGCGTTCATGTCAGCAATTCGTGTCAAGAATACAAAGGAGGGGGAGAGAAGAGAGTGCGAACATAACAAGCATAAAAGAAAAACCTATTCTTCTTCTAGGAAATATCTTTGCAAGAACTTAGCTCAAGTTTCAACAATATTTCCTCGAACCTTCGTCCCGCAAATTGTTGAAACCCTATCTATACCCCATCGAGTTTTACTTTTAATATACCCCATCGAGTTGCTGATTTGATCGAGGTTCTTTTTCTTTTCTTGAAACTGATGGAATCAAAAAGACAGTCCCAGCAAGAGGAGGACCCAAGGGGTGATCAAAAGGGGAGACGTGAACGTCAAGATTCACAACTATCGGAAACCTGCCGGTAATATTATCTCAACTAATGTGGATTCTTTTAAAGAATTCTTCAACATTAATTAAAAATTCCTTTGCATAATGTTTTATTGTTGATGTTAGTTATTTACTTTATTGCATGTGCAGCATCATTGGAAGTCTTAGGTATGTGCTTCTCATTTGGAATGAACTGATACCGTACTTGGCAGATGCAGTTCGAAATCTGGTAAAAATCTTATCACTTTTTCTTCGTAAGAGTATGACATGTTGTTACGACAACTGCTATTGATTCATATTGTTTTTCCTCAACTAGGTACGAGAGGAGTTGGAACGCCAACTAGTTCCAAGGTTTGTTTCTCTTTTGTCTTGATATAGTTTATCTGTTCTTTCATTATATCAACTGAAACAATTATTTGTGTGCCTTAATTATGATTGTTGCTGACAGTTATCTAAGTAATGCTGATAGGGCTTTTAAATTTATTGCAGACCAATTAGTATTCAAACTGAAAGATCTGGAGCCCGCAGATGCTTGAAGCTGGTTTTTAGGAAGGAATTGCCTGATGCAATTTATACTCTCTCCAAGATCAAAGATAGAGACAACAATCCTCTTGAGGTTGTTCTTCAGGATATTGAATCTGGGTCTATAGTCTCTGACCAAGATGATCCACTGTCTTCGATCAAGGTAGAGATTTGCGTACTTGATGGTGAGTTTGGTTCAGATGGCAGTGAAAATTGGAACAATAATGAATTCAACTCCAAAATCTTACGTCAAAGAGCCCATAAAGGGCGGTTACTGAAAGGAGATACGGTTATTGAACTTAAAAATGGAGTAGGTTTTATCCACAATGCATTATCATTCACTGACAACTCATCTTGGATAAGAACACGATGTTTCAGGTTAGGAATCAAGGTTGTGAAATCAAATTTGAATGACACAGTAAACATCAGGGAAGGTCTAAGTAAACCTTTTACTGTCAAGGACTACAGAGGTGAGTGTAAGTACTCACCATTGTCACTTCTTTCGTTTTTTACATTTTCTGCAAATCATGATATTAGATGTGATTTTGGATTAGTTATTCATTAGGGTTTAAATATTCATTAATGATAGTCATTCCTACTGTACTACTAAGGTGAACCCTATTATTTCATGCTTTATATCATGTAAATAATAGACAGATAGACTTATTCGATCATTTGATTTTACTTTATTTCATTTTTATTTTACTTTTCCTTAAAGATCAGTTCAGCAATCGGTAAAGTGTTCTTGTGTTATCCCATATTAACTTCGATTTTATTAGCTGTAAACATTATTCATTTAAGATAATTCGTGCGACTGACATGTGATTTGGTCAATCCAGTGAACAAGAGACAGAATCTATCCCTCGATGATGAAATATGGCATTTGAAATATATATCAAAAAGGGGGAAAAGTTATGAGCAGCTTTCTAAGAACGGGATATACACTGTTGAGGATCTGTTGAAGGAGCACGAAAGCAATCCATCATGTTTGCAAGAGGTATTAAGGAAGAAAACACTTTTCGGAGAAGAAAAATTAAAACAAAAAGATAATATTTGTACAATAAAATTAAAACCCAAAAAGAGAACTTATTGGAATCGTTTATATATATAGACACAATATATATCATTCTTTTTTTCGAGCGTAATTTGAATATATAGTTATATGACTTGATGTGCAAAATTTCATCTGAATCTTTTGTTCTGCAAGTGTAGAAACTTAGCAAGATTTCCAAAAGGAAACGGGAAGAGATTATTAAGCAGGCTAAGAAAGCAAAGCATGCTGAGACTAGCGTTGCTGAAACCATATTTGACGGACAAAAATATCAATCAGAGAATAATACTCTCACCTCCGATCAGAGGGTACTCATCTGCACATCTTATTATTTCTCTTTCTTTTTCTGTGGTTATCGTCTATTTCATCAATTATTATTTTCTCTATCACTCAAAAGGGTATATCATTTTTGTTTTTCTCTCCGTTATTTACCTTCTTTTTCTTCATTTTCTCCATTTTCTCACTGGCAGCAAGCATGTGAAAGTTCGAGGGGTCTGGTGCAGAATGAGCTGATAAAGCATGGCTTAGAGAAAACATTGACACAAGCTACTAACAATGGTGCTCCAGATCAAGATGTTCAACAGTTCCCACACTTCCTAATGGACCCAGAAAACTGGTCAGTACTAGAGGATTTTGTAGACGGAAACGTAGGGGGTTTGGCTGATTTATTATCATCGCATAATGATGAATTTGAAAGTAGCTCTTCTCCACCTGACATAAACCCTTTGTCCTTTCCGCGTGACGATGAAGCAGCACCTACCAATCATCATAATCATCATTCCTCTCTACCCAACTGTGTTTTGTGTACATCAAACAAAGGGAAAAGCAAGATGGCTTGACATGATGTATGTGCTTGCAAATGGGTCTGGGTCACATGGCATGCAGCAAAGGCCGAAACTTTCTGGCCGCCAGTGTTGACTATAACTCTATTTCAAGGTTCAAGGACAATGGCAATCAATACTCATTTATATTATATTATATGTAACTTATTCATTTGTTAATTCGTTGATTTCTACTTATGGTTTCAACTGGCCATGTTAATTCTTTCCTTGCTTGCAAATAAATGTATATGGCAACATGTATATGCTGTATTTTAAACTACGATTTGTTGATAAAATCTATTTCCACTTTTATGTGTTTTTAAATTACGAGGCTTGATAATTTTGGGTATTTTAAAACATTCGATTTTAAATTATTTATATATGTTTCGAATGTAAATTGGAATGAAACTGAATAAATCAATTATATATATGCTTCATTTTGTTAAGCCAACACCTTAGTTTTCTTAATTCAACAATTCAATTAAAATTATGATGGATGAAGTCATATGATTAAAAGTATGATTTGTCTTCTGACACAACTAGCATAATTGCTTATATTTCTTAACTAAGTGTATAAAATTTAAGCCTAATGTTAAATTTGTGTAGTTATAAGTGATCTTATAAAATTTAGATAATAATGGTTAGTTCAATTAGTCAGATGAAAAAACAATTGAATAATAGAATGACAAATTAAAAATTAAAAAAACTCAAAAATCATAAAGTTTTGCATACTTTGATAGGTGTATATTATTATCTATAGATATTGCCTCAAATTATTATGTCTAGTTAAGAAAACTTAAAAAAAATAAGCATAGTGGGTATTATGGGTATTATAAATACCTAGATACATGAGCTAAAGATAGTAATATTAGATTTAAACTCATATTATTAAAATAAAATAATATTTAGGCTAATTATTGATGAATTTGATTTATCTGAAAGTTTGTCACTAATTTAATTATCAATATTTTTTGTTTTTTATCAACAATAACAAATATAATAAATAAAAATACTTTAGAAGTGTTCTAATCCTTATATAAAATAATTATCTTTTATTTTGTTTAACTAGAATAAAAATATTACAATAAGACAATTTCTCTAATCAATATTTTGTTAATAATAATATTTTTTAAAGAATATAAATTCATCAATAATTTTACTTGTTTCTTATAGTACATAATATTTAAGGTAGATGAAGAAATAGTGCACAAAATAACATAAAGTTACTAAGTTAAAAACATACTTTTGAGAAATATTGACAAGTTAGAGTTTGCTACACCTGTAACATAGGACAAGTTTGAGTAAAAATATATGTTATCTAAGGTCATAAAATTCATTGAATACATTATCATAATATCTTAATTATTTAAAAAGATAAACATATTTGCCTAATTGTAAATATTACTTTATATATATATATATATATATATTTATATTTATATTTATATTTGTTGATAAAAAAGAAGAGTCACATTCTCTAATTAATCTATAATTAGTGTTTTATTGATAGTTGACAGAAATAAATATATTTCCAAAAAATATATTATTTTATTCTTATGATCTAAAATCCTGAACTTTAGATCATATCAACATACTCTAATTGAAAAGTCTTATAAAACTTTTTAACATTAAACTTAACCTTAAATATAACTCATGCAATATAGATACTTATCTAAATAAGATATTAAAAAACATCTACAATGATTAATAAGATAAACTTATTTTAAATTATATTTTTTTAAGATGAATTTGAACTTAATAAAGTATGACCTAACATGATATTTTTTTAAAATACATTAGTAATAAAAAAATCAAAAAAGTCACATTTGTTCTTTCAAAATAGGGTTAGAATTCTTTAAACCTATTTTTTTTTTCATGTGAAAAGAAATGCAACCCAAGTGAATATTATCCACAATAGATTGAGGAAAATTTTGTTAACACACCTAATAAATCCTAATTTATAATTTTTTAAATAACTTTTAACACTTTATTAATATTATTTATATTATAATAAATTAAATAATAAAATAAAAAACAAAATAATTCAAATTTTGATGTTTTGTGAAATAATTTTGATTTATCATTACAAACTAAAATTTTCAAGGGATTTTATAATGATTTTTCTTCATTTTAATTCTAAAATTTCCTTTTTTAAATTTAATTAAATTTCATTTCAAGTTTAAGGAAACTTTGATTATTTTCTAAATACAAGAAAAGTTTAATTATTTTTTAAATATAACAACTTATAAGTTTTTATTTTATCATATAAATCAAATCACTCAAACCTTTTTTATGTTCTTTTCCCTCTATTTTATTTTCAATATAAAAAATCATATCATATAAATCAAATCACTCAAACTTTTTTTTGTCTGTATTTTCACTCTGTTCTATTTTCAATATAAAATATGAATAAATTTATTTTGATACCACTGTATCATAATAACACAGTCTCATTCTTGATTTTTATAATAAAATATTATATTTTAATAAAATAATATTATTTTTTGGTGTCAAATAGAGATAAGTCACTCTCATCCTCCATAAAATATCATATTTTATATTTTCTTTTATTTATTCTTTCATTTTTACTCTCTCATTTTCTTTCCTGAATTCAGACAAGAACTCAAACTGCATAAATAACTACAAGTGCATTGTAAAACTTGAGTCAACTATCCATCTATTAGTTTTATACTTTGAGGGCTCAATAATGTGCAACATTTTCTTTAAAAAAATGTTAAAGTTAAAATTGATGTGAGTCTATAATCTAAAAAAAATTGATGCGATAGAAAGATGAGACGGTACTGAAAAATTCAATTTTCTACAAAAGATTATTTCACATGTATATTTTATATGAATCTAAAATAACTAGGCTTATAGTATTTCTCACAGGACATGGAAAATGCAAAATAGTGTCTCCCACCTATCTTTAATTCAAGTGCAGTGCAAAGTAAAATGTCATCCTAAGCTCTTCTGTGAAAAAAATAAAATTTCACAAGAAATGAATTTCCGGATTGGTGAATTTGAAATCCCGACCCAAATGTTTCGAATCCAATGTTGTCACTACTCTTCTGTGACCAACCCTATGTTCCAAGCTTCTGCCATCCATTCTTCCCACTGCAAATCAATCCAAATTACTACAACATGCTTTCAAATTGTCCTTTCGCACAATCACAATCCCTCACTCTCACTAATTGCCAAATTCAAATTGACTCTCACATTCACAGAGCATCTTCACTCTGCATGACCTCCTAGGAAATTATTCTTCACCCTTCCAGAAGTTCATCACATCAGCAAGAAGAACGGGTACGAGATCCACTAGATGTACGAAAGTTCGTTCCAAAGCTTTTGCCAGTACCACACCAAGACGAGCTTAGAGGAGAAGAGCACTATTATTCAGATTTTGGAGCAGAAGAAGGTGGACTCATGCAGTTTGGGGCACAGGTATGATTACAACAGGGGAGTTTTGTTTCTTCTATGTTTATTATTTTCTAGTAGTTACGTATCTTACACAGATTTCGATTGTTAAGATGTTAAATGTGCTAAAATTATATAAATAATTATGAAATAATATTTTTTTCTAACTAAATTATATTATTTACACAATTTTAATAAAGTAACAAATTTTGATTAAATGGATTCAATTCAACACTGCTCAATTGCAAACACAGAAAGATGTGAAACCTAATTACTCTTTAGAAGAATAATTCCACACAGCAATAATTATATTTTTGATTGAAGAAAGTAAGAAATGTTGGAAAAATGATGAGTGGCAGGGTGGTGTAATTTACGGGAATTGGAGTGTCAATTGCATGACACGGCGTGAAAATATCTTCTCGTTATTTCTTTCCCATGGTCTGGGCAGGGCGTCTCGAAGTTTCTTCCAATATATCTTCCTATCTATCTATCCCCACCAAACAAAAAAGCACCGAGGTCAGCACAAGATATTTTTTTCTCTCTCCTCTCCGCCGCTGCTGCAAAACTCGCTCCTTAATTTACCCTTTTCTCCTCCCCTTTCTTTATATCGCTCAGTCCCTGTTCCTCATAGTATTCCCATGCCCTTCACCTTCTTCTCTCTGTTCCAACCTCACTTCATCCTCTGATCACGCCGTGTTCCATTTTTAACTGCACTGCCTTCATCTTTCTCTTCCGTTCGATGGATCGGGAAGGAGGATCCAACGGCGGATCTTGCTACTACTCCGTTCTCGGGATTCGTAGGGACGCCTCCTTCTCTGATATCCGCACTGCCTACCGCAAACTCGCTATGGTAAAATCAAACCTTCTTTCTCTTTATATTTTAATTGATTTCTGAATTTTGAGTAAAAAAAATTTTTTTTTTTCAGAGGTGGCACCCAGATAAGTGGGCTCGGAATCCCGCAACCGCCGGAGAAGCCAAACGGCGGTTTCAGCAAATCCAAGAAGCTTACTCAGGTCAGGTTGCATCATCACCGTGATTATTGTTTTAATTGTTGCAATTGATTAATCATTAAATGATGATTTTGGATTGTTCCTGTAATGCGGTAACAGTTCTTTCCGATCAGTCTAAAAGATCAATGTACGATGCGGGGCTCTACGACCCTTTGGAGGAAGAAGACCAAGTTTGTATTGTTTTCTTTCAATTTTTTTTTTCTAATATAATTTAGCTAAGCAATTTGTATCTGTATATTATTTGTTTTTAATGCGCAGGAGTTTTGTGATTTCATGCAAGAGATGATATCGATGATGAACAATGTGAAAGACGAGGTAGTGATTGAGTGGTGTTTTTTTTTTTTTTTTTTTTGGTTTTGGAATGTCGTAGGTAATGTTTATGTCGTGTTTGAATGCGGTGCAGGGGGACAGTATGGAGGACCTACAGAGGATGTTCGTGGAGATGGTGGGGGGTGATGGGATCGGCATTGACTTGAACCAAGATCAGATGGCTGGGAAGCGAGGACGTGTCAACGGATCAAGAGGCAATGCGGCCAAGCGCAGCAACTCTCGCTCTTAGTGCGCCGCACTCAATCCCTTTCTTGTAGCTTCACACTTTTCTTACTGAATACTAGACATTCAAATGAAAATCCTCTTTGAAACTTTTAACACCTGAATCTGTGATGCCATTTAGTTTTTACTTACACTTGGTTATTCATTTTATTGCGTTTTACCAATGTCACCACTGGAACATACCATAACCATAACACGTGTACATCATGCAACAAAAAATAATTAAAAATACAATTGTCTCGGTCTGACATAATTTGGAATTAGAATAATGTAAAAAAATAATATTAATACTGTATTTTTTTTTATGCCGAGGAGTATTGCATTTTTAAAGATAATATTGAAAAAGTTAGACTTGGGGCACGTTGTTCACGATTTATTAAAATCACTTAGTTGTATTAAAATGATTTAGTTGGGTGGAGGAGGCTTCTAGTTCTTGTCCCTATCCTCTGGGTGCTTATATTTCTTGACATGTATATACACGAATTGAAAAAATTAGTATCCATCAAAGAAAATATTATAATATTTAATTAGTTCTAAACTTATGTTTAATTAGTTTCAAACTCATGCTTAATTTAATTATTTTTAAACCTACGAGGACTAACTTACCTATTCGATTCAATAGCTCGCGTCTCTACTGTATAACTGAGCTAGAACTCTTTAACTGAGTTAATTTGTATGCACCCATGTATTAGGCGTTTAAACATTCTTTAATTAATTTCTTTTAATTGGTGGACATTACGTTTCACATTTACTTATGAATCCTAATATAAAAATAGCTTTTTACTAGTTTTAGAAAGCTTTAGTCTAAATGTTTTAGTTAATTGATTTGAGTGATGTATCTGAGTGTGGGTACTTAGAAGATATTAACATGTTATAAAATATCAAATAAGATGTTTATTAAGTTTTCAAAATATAGGGCATTTATAACCAGGCGCGAAGCTTGAAATCCTTATTTAATATTGATTTATTTTAGATATGAAAAAGCTGTAATATTTGGCTATATTGATATTAAGTTCGATTCGTACATTGAATGCTAATAGTTTATAAATACTAACACGTGTATGAAGTCCTTTGATATTACTTTTACTGTATCCAAAACTATTATTCCAATCCCAATTTATCCATCAAATGTGTCGTTACCAACCTTTTTTTTTTTTTTCTAGCATAAATTTTTTCATTATGCTCATTTTCTAAAGAGTTTATACAATTTCTGCATGTTTGCCAAAACCTACCATAACAAAAATATTTTTGGGAAGAAATTTGACATTCTTATAAAGTGACAAGTATCTCATGGACAATGTGGATAAGGATACTTCGTTTTTTATAAAATTTAAAATATTTTATGGTAAAGTATATTGTTTTGATAAAAAAATGTTAGAATTTAAAAGTTGCAATAATTTACAAGAATTTCAAATTTTATATAAATTTTTCTTTCATGTTGTTTTCCTAATTTTTCCTAACTTAATTTGATAAACTTAATTTCGATTAAGATGCCATCAATTTGATTGAGATTAGATAGTGGCTATTTTCTTGTCAACATTATTAAAGTTATTTTATTATTTATATAAAGTGAATATCATTTTTAATTAATACTAAGTTTTTTCTCAGTTAATATAATCATTTATTTTACATTGTTGTTGTTTTTAATTTATATCAAGTGAGATTATTTTCAGCTTATATTAGTTAAAGTTTTTTTTTTAATTAGTATGAATTGGAGTTTAAGTTATTTGTTGATCAGAAAGTTGATTAAAATTTTAGTTACCCATAGAATATTACTTTTCAGTTGATATTGATTAGATTTTTAATATTAGTTAGTATTTCCTCGTTTAATGTCGAGAAGTCTATTTTTATGTGAACGTAAATATTAATTTAGTTTCATTAGTTTCTTAAGTTTTCTTTAATATTAAGTAAAAAAAAAACTTCTGATCAATATTAATTAGGAAAATTTTGTTGCTGACATTGATAAAAAAAAATCAACAAAAAATTTTCAATCCACTACATTTTAAAAATAACCCCAATAATATCATCCTAAATAATTATGATCAATATAAATTGAAAATAGTTTTGATTGATGTTGATCGAAAAGAATTTTGTATAGTGTTAGTCGAAAAAATATTAACAAACTTTGACAATAAAAATAAATAAATAAAAATTAACTTTAAAAATCATAGCATTGATATTTTTTATTTATTAATAATTATTTAGTATTTGATTGTTTTACAAATTTTGAAACTTCCTATCCAAATATAAGATTAATTATGGTGCTGTTCTTTTGTTATTAATTTAAGTCCTTTTTATGATTAATTTTTGCTAGGTTGATGAAAGTGGAAGTTGCAACAAATTTTGGAAGAAGATAACAATAAGGTGAAGAAGGAAGGTATAACGAAGTATAACAATACTAATGAAAAATCTTGATGAAGTGGAGCTAACAAAATTTTTCGATCTTTAACCAATGTCTCGATATTAATAAAGTTTATAATGTTATGAGAGAGGTTGAGCTGAAAAGAAAACATAAAAAAACTAAAAGAAATATTGTCTCAAATTCTTATTTACCATCAAATTTTTGAATACTGTATTTTTTCACTGTCATAAGTATCATGTTTAACGAATAATAATAGTTAGTAAACATATCAAACAAATTAAAATGCTACAAAGAATGAGACTAATAGACTGTTTAAGATAATAATCGTACATTTATTGTTAATCTAGAGTTAACAAACTTTATACCAAAAAGAAAACTAACTTGAGAAGGAACATCAAAATTGACCAAAAGAGAAAGAAGTTGGTTATTCAAATTTGTTATTATGACATGGATATTATTTTGAACTTCTTTTAACAACAAGCGTTTTGGTTTATTTACGAGAGTAAAGTAATTCAATTGTCATTTCTTGTTAGAACTACATCATTATCATAAACCAACAAAGGTGTGAAACTATTCAAGATAACTTTAATAAATAAAAAAAGTACGTGATACCAGGTAGTTTGTACATAATTCAAAGTCTTTAAAGTAATGCAGATAATGAAACACTGCCTGCTAATTTCTTAAACCATATTGAATTAAAAACATGTATTGAATTAAAAATATGTTCAAATATCTATTGCTCAAAGGATAAGTTTTCTTTCTTTAGCAATATGAAAAATGTCACGAATCAAATATTTATTTAAAAATTAAAGGATTTTTTTTTTTCAACACAAGACGTCTTTTAAAGAAAATGTGTCAAAATCTAAAATGCCAAAGATTATCACCTACTAATTTGTTATAACAAGAAAATTTTTCAGAATTAGAATTGAAAATCAAGGATATATTGGAATAAGTTCTTTTAAGGTATTACATACAAGTTCTTTAAGGTAGTAAACCAATTAGTTGATAGATTATTGGATCACCTAACAAACTAACAACTCCAACGCACTTATATGTAGATTCATTTTCAGAAGGGTATTTTTTGTATTTTCAGAAATATGGGGTGCAGTAAGAATTTGCCATAATACTGCTTACTTTTTGGGCCAATCGTTGAATTGAACAGTCCAAGTATTGAGGCCCAATGCAGAGTCAGCATTCAGGAGTATTGTTGTTAGAATGCGAACAGACTGTTGGTAGCCGTACGAAACAAACCTTTCCTCCAAAACTAAAGTAACTTTTTCCCTCATCTTTAAATTCAAAAACCAGTGGCATTTCCGCAAATACACGCCGATCCAGGTCCTATTCCATTACCTTCAATAAACCCTTTCGTTGCGCTTCTCTTTTCAAACTCCCAAACCATAAAACCCCAAATCCATTTCATCGTTTTCCTCCTCCATTCTCTCACTTTGCTGTCTCCAACCCTGCGGTTCGCTTACCCAATCAATCTAATTCCCAATCCGAATCCTTCCATTGTAATACGATGTCGTATAGGCCATCCGCGAACTCGAGGACCGAGGTTCGTCGGAACCGTTACAAAGTCGCCGTGGACGCCGAGGAAGGTCGGCGGCGGCGAGAGGATACGATGGTGGAGATTCGGAAGAACCGTAGGGAGGAGAGCTTGCAGAAGAAGAGACGCGAGGGTCTCCAGTCTCAGCAGATTCCTGCGTCAGCTCAGTCTACTGCAATGGAGAAGAAGGTCAATCTTATCATCTTTAGAATAAAGTTCACCTTCTGTTTGTTTCATTATATATTCATTTTTTAAAATACTTTGTGTAAATTCAAATTATTATAAAAATATTCATCTGACTCCTCCAAGTTAGACAAGTGATTTAGGGTAGGGGTTTAATTGAGCTGGCAGGGTTGTGGTTTTTGAGTTTATATTGCATGTTTATTTGAGGTGTTTCGGTGTTTATTTGTTTGTTTGTTGTAAGGGTTATAGTATGATGTAAAGCAATTCATGGTATTCGTTGATTACGAAATGTGTGATAGTCTATACCCTCTTTCTCTCGTTCTGTCGTGGTGTACTTGTTAGGGCAGTTAAAGATGATCACAAAGCTTGTGAAGATTTCTGTTACAAGACAGCTTTGCTTCCAGTTTGTGTTTGATGAATTCATCAACGCTTTCGAATCATTGATTTTGCCACCATTTACTTGATTTTGAAAATGCCTTTGTTTGATGAACGCCAGTGCTCCGTGTCCAAGTTGGTGTTCTCGCAATGGAATATGTATTTTCAATGCCATTAAAAAAAACACGTAATGTATTATGATCTGACTTGCGTTGCTTCTTCACAATCTTGATCAAGTCACAAGTGCATTTAACTTCGCTGTATAATTTGGAGGTCATCCCACAGCTCCTTTGCATTATCAATACATTGTGGTGTTAGGGTTCGTTTTGATCAAAGAAATCATCTTGGTGTTGTATCATCCCCGTGCATTTCTACCAGGCAATGTCTTCATTTGCCATTGTGATGGCTCCCAAACTTTGGCTTATTCTCTGATTGCAATTCTCTTTTCATTGAACTGTCCGTCCCATGAATGATAGTTACTAATATTCATCAGTGGAGGAATGAGGATCATCCCTGGGTTTTCTCCAGGATACAGTGATTTAGATCTGCCATAGTGGAAAGGATGAACAGAAGATAACTGAGATGTAGGTTAAGAAAGAGGTCAAAGATTGCAATGCCAAAGCAGATCAGGGTGTACATGTTGTGATACTTTCACATAAGATGCATGAATTTGAGTAAATGATCTTTGTTGGCGAAATTTGATTGGAATAACATGCTTATACTTTATTTACAGGAGGATAAGCAAAACTGACTTGTAGCAAAAATCTTAGCAGAAGCTTTAAATAGTGACCAACCATAATTATTTTAGTGGTACTTGTGTTGGATTTGCATGAACCAGAAACACGTTAGCTTACGCAGATTTTGATTTTCTATCTTGCTGCAGTTGGAACACCTACCAGCCATGGTTGCAGGTGTTTGGACTAATGACAATAACATGCAGTTTGAGGCCACAACTCAGTTTCGGAAGATGCTTTCAATTGGTTAGATATTGGTCTATCCCATTTGTTCTTGTTTTTAGTTCTGAATGTGAAATGGATTTTGACAAATATTTTTTTGTCCTGTCAGAACGTAGTCCACCCATTGAGGAGGTTATTCAAGCTGGTGTAGTTCCACGCTTTGTTGAGTTTTTGATGAGGGAAGATTTTCCAATGCTGCAGGTTTGTTATTTTATTTTACTTTGTGTAGTTAACATTTTTCTCTGCTTATATGTTCCCTTGACTTTATTTAATGTTGTAGTTTGAGGCTGCTTGGGCTTTGACGAATATAGCTTCTGGAACATCTGAAAACACTAAAGTGGTAATTGATCATGGTGCTGTCCCAATTTTTGTAAAGCTCCTTGGTTCTCCCAGTGATGATGTCCGTGAACAGGTATATTTCATCTACCTTTTCATATATATATTTTTTTATCAATAATTAATAATATAAAAATTATATGTATTCTTAAAATGAGATCAAATTACTTTTATGCTGTTTAATCAGAAAGTGTATTTTTTGATTTTAGTTTTGGATGATGTGCTATTGCTGGTATATGGGTATCATGTTTGTCCAAGTGCTGTTACTTTTAGCTATGATATGCATAAAAAGATAACAGTACCAGGCAGTTATATTTTCTTTAACGTTGAACATTTTTCTGTGTTTTGGGGATAATCAGGCTGTTTGGGCATTAGGAAATGTTGCTGGAGATTCTCCCAGATGCCGAGATCTTGTTCTCAGTCATGGAGCTTTGCTTCCTCTATTGGCACAATTGAATGAGCAGGCCAAACTTTCCATGCTAAGAAATGCTACCTGGACACTCTCAAATTTCTGCAGGGGAAAACCACAGCCTCCTTTTGATCAGGTATGAAGTTATACTTTCCATGACCAGAAAAAATGAAGTTTTGGCACCTTCCTATTTGTTGTTAAATGCTCTACCATTGTAAAGTGATTTCGCATGGCACAGTTAAAAGGTTATATTATCATTATTTGTTACATATATCTCTTTCCAATATGTGAAGCAAATACATTTTGTTCCCAGTTTTAATTGAGGATTGATTGATTCCCAAGCTTCTTTTTTCAGGTTAAACCTGCTCTTCCTGCTCTTGCCAATCTTATCCATTCAAATGACGAAGAAGTCTTGACTGATGCCTGTTGGGCACTGTCATATCTTTCTGATGGTACAAATGACAAAATTCAAGGTGTAATTGAAACTGGTGTTTGTAGCCGGCTTACTGAGCTTCTAACGTGAGTTCTATGAACTCAAGTAGCTATATGGAAAAATATGTGCTGAGTGTTGTTCTGCTGTCAAATTCTAAATATTATTCTACTCTTATTCAGGCACACTTCCCCTACAGTGCTTATTCCTGCTCTTAGGACTGTTGGAAACATTGTCACTGGAGATGATATGCAGACCCAGGTATTAAGTTCATTCGTTTCTCATGACTCTCTGTTTAGCAGTTTCATATACAGGTTACAGTATGTCACTGGCTATTTTGTGTTAATCCTAACAGCGGTAGGAACCAAACTAAGAAACTAGAAAGAAGAGAATTTTTTTTATTGAATTAAAGGGTTGACAGAAAATAGGATAGGTATCTGTCCTCCAAGGTTTTTCCATCACAAAGGATTAGTTCTTTAAGAAAGACCAAACTCACACTCAAATCATACAGGATGAATGCCTCGTCCTATGCGTTCTCCTCTTATTTATTTGCCTCAAAAGCACCAACACCTTTGTAGAATAGTATGTTGTTGTGTTGAACACTTGTTGGACACACCTTCCTTTGACATGTTTCTGAAATTTCTCAACAGTGTCACAGTTAAAAAGTATCTTTTTGGTTGTTGTGATTGATATATATATATATATATATATATATATATATATTTTTTTTTTTTTTGTTTTTTATATATATATATATATATATATATATATATATTATTTTTTAGTTGATGGAATTATAAGATTATCAACTATTTAAAAAAATAAAATAAAATTATTATTGTTATTATTATGTTATATTATATAATTAATTATATTTATTTTATTATAATTTAAGTGAAAAAATGAAAGAAAACTCGAGATGGGGGGGTATCGAACCTCGTACCTCCCACATTTCTGTCACAATTCTATCATGTAAGTTGCATTGCTCTTACAGTTTAATTTTAAGCATTCTTATTTATAAATGCTTTGTAAATCGATTAGCGTAACCAAACCCATAATCAATTATCATAATTGATTACTCCTTCAAAAACACACATAATACTACAAACTCATAATTGATTATCCATTCAAAAGCACACATAACCAAAGTTGCGGTCATCGGTGCGGGGTTGAAGTTGTGGTCAACACCACCACCACCACCAGAAATTGCATAGTAAAAGCGGGGGTGCTTGTGTCTTCGCATACTATCTTGTGACTTTCCTCTCTCTTATCTGCTCAACTGCGAAGAAGATGCAAAGGCACTCTCCTGCAAATCCGTCCATTCCTTTCTTCACACATCTTCAAATTCAAGCACGGTGACCTCCTCCAAATATATCCAAGTGAACAGTATATCACTCAGAACAAACACACTGTTAAAGGAGAAAAATACTGCAAAACGAAAAAGAGACACCATAATGGCATAAATGCCAGGCACGTCAATCTCTAGATTCAGCCCCCAATTTAAGAATCGTGTTATGACTCTACTAATTTCTATCCGATCCTTACTCATGTTTTCTTTCACCTCTAAGTCATTACACCATCCTCTTCTCCAAGGCCTTACTACCATATGAACATTCTGTTACACTCCCACTCCCATTACTGTTTCCTATCCCCCCTTGTCATAAAAGATGCATAATTTCTCATCACCCAACACTTTCGGGCAGCACTTTGTGTTACTAAAGTGACATTGTTAACTTTTTCCTCAGTCATGGTTGTTTAGTGCTTTATGAAATTATCACTTGTTAACAAGTCCTAGGTTCTTGTATTAAACCTTTTTTCAGAGTCGATTGACTAGTTGAGGATATGCAAAATGGATTTTTTATTTATTTAGTGCAATACTGAAATAATTTTTGTTTGTATTGATTTTGTACTTTCTTGCTTAGGTCATCATCAACCATCAAGCTCTTCCGCGTCTTTTGAATCTCTTGACCAATAGTTATAAAAAAAGCATCAAGAAGGAAGCTTGCTGGACAATATCGAACATCACAGCTGGGAACAAACGACAGATTCAGGTATAGACTATTTTAAGTGTCTTCATTGTGTTGTAACTGTGCATTTACGTTAGTTAAATTTTAGGGAGTCTTAATTATTATATTTAATTTCTGAATATCTGCAGGATGTAATTGAGTCTGGTCTAATTGCTCCTCTAGTCCATTTACTTCAAAATGCTGAGTTTGATATCAAGAAAGAGGCTGCTTGGGCTATCTCAAATGCTACATCAGGTGGATCTCATGAACAAATCAAGTATGGGGAGATTGTTTTGTTTAGACTATAAAATGTTCCCTTGAGATTTATTGGTGTGTTATAACCTTTTTCCTTCAACAAGGTTATTAATCTTTTTCTGTGGTTGGCAGGTTCCTTGTAAGTCAAGGATGTATTAAGCCCTTGTGTGATCTTCTCATATGTCCTGATCCTAGGATTGTGACAGTTTGTTTAGAAGGTCTTGAAAACATCTTGAAGGTAGGAGAAGCTGAGAAAAATGTTAGCAACACTGATGGTGTGAATCTATATGGCCAAATGATCGATGATGCTGAGGGGTTAGAGAAAATTGAAAACCTCCAGAGTCATGATAACACTGAGATTTATGAAAAGGCAGTGAAGATTCTTGAGACATACTGGATGGAGGAAGATGATGAAACTGTGCCTCCAGGGGATGCATCTCAGTCAGGGTTCAACTTTGGTGGCCACGAATTTCCTTCAGTGCCTTCTGGTGGATTCAACTTTAATTAGAAGGTATTCTTGTTTTACTAACCTAATGTTTTATTTTGTAACCAAATTTTTTATTTGAACTATTAATGTTTGGCACTTTGCTTTTGTGTGCTGTCCTTTATCGCATGGGCATTATTTTGATGTTTGTTAACTGCAGGCGTTTCGGTTGGTCTATCGGTAAAGTCTGATAGCCCAACAGTTGGGGTCAAGTCAATGTCTTTTCAGTGTCCTTGGATCCTTCAAGGTTCAGCCTTGGTAAATAGAGGGTTGCTGGACCGGCTTGGGTTATGGCTGGTTTTACATACATCATGAGACAGATGAATTGTGGCTTGATTTTCTTAGCCACTTTAGATTTATAGATACTAGATTTTGCTTTCTGCCAAATGATCAACTGATCCTTCGGCGAGTGATTTGGTTTCTAGAAAGTTAATGTTGAGTCGTGATGTTTTCTGTCATAGATTGCAGTCAGTAAGCACCATTTGTGATTCTGGATGTTTTGGCGCAATACCATCACCAAAATGCTACTTTCTTTCCTTCATTTTATATTATTACAAGATGGAGTTTTAGTTTTCGTTCAGGTTCGTCCTGACGTGGGTTTAGGAAAAAGTCTTAAAACAAAAAATTCTTTGAAAGAATGTCTTTTTGTTCAGAAATCATATTTGGCTGCCCGTTGGGATTTTCTCACTTTGTTTTTCATTCATACATTCTATCATATGTTCACATTTAACATTAGTGTATACAAACAAGTAAATAGGTTTGAATATATATATATAGATATGAAGCGAAATAACAGCCATAATTATAGTTGATAGTTATGATTAAATATTTTAGAAGTCATTGTTTTAAAGACATAAATAGAAAATAACTAACATGATATAATTTAGAAAATAAAACATAATTCATAATTCAATCATCCAGGTTATTTGAAGATGAAGGTTCAAGTCGGTTTCATGGAACATTACACGTTAGCAAATATGTTCCCCAATTTGTAGGCGGTATTTAACCTAGCTTCGGAAAACAAATTAGTCTACAAATTTAAAACAAAGTATAAATTAACCAAAGGGAAAATTGCGTTGCGATTAATATATCAAGCATTTTTTAAATATTTGTGAGATAGGATGAACTGGGACGTTGTTTAACAATATTTTTAAAAAAGAATAATATTAAGTATTATGACTATCCAAATATTACAAGGGCAATTGATTTTACTTTTGCAAGTTGGATGACTGTAAAGTCTTCATTATTACACAGATAATATTAGACAACATCTTCATGCTTTTCATGTTAAAGACATTCTATTGTATTTCGCCAACGTAGAAGATATTTAGTTTGTGAATCAAAATGGTAGTGGGCAAATTTAGGAATTGATTCAAAAATATTGGTTTTGATAGCATACATTCCATATGATATTTCAATGTTTTCCATATTTTGGTATTCTTTCAATTATGATCTTGTTATTATAGAAATTAATAAAATTAGGGTGTAATTAAGTTTTAGGTTTTTTATAAATTTAGATATTTTTAATTGAGTTTTTATTCATTTTTTTTGTCTACTAGATATTTAAATTTTATATTTTTTCGTTGAATCTCTACTGTTTAAATTTTTCGTGCTAATTGTGTGATGTAGTTGTTAAAAAATGAGTTTTATTACTTTTGTTAAAAATATGTTGGATATTGGAGTTGTCATTACTTATTACACTGATTAGAAATTATTAATGGAGATGATAACGAGGATCTTTTGTTATCGAATCCATTTTTAATTAAAACAATAAAAATTATTTGTATTAACTGTATTATCATTTTAAAAATGTTATTATCTATTAAATATTTTGTATGTGAGTTTTTATTGATTGACATTAGATGAGGTCATTGTAGAGTAATAGTTGGAGAAATGAAGTTTGTTTAAGAGGAGAGGAAAACTTTTACTGCAATATAAAAAGTGTTTGCTTATGTTTTAGGAACGTCGATATGAGAAGCGTTGGCGACGATGAGCAATCAATAATGGACTTGGACGGAAATAAAATCACCGGCTCCATACATTAAAGTGGCTAAGTGGATTTAAAAACTGATTCTATTGTGGAATATTTTTTTGGGTGTTGGAATAATACTTTTACTAGTTATGGTTACAATATCTGCAGTAGCTATCTAGTAAGCTTGAAGAGATAATTGGTAAAACGTTTGTACTAACTATGCTGTCCAACCCATTTACCACACAAATGTGAGAATAGTTCAAAAATGTGATTTTAGTGAGAGTTTCATAGTCCCTATTTCTAAATGCTGATAAGAATTATTTCTCAAAAGTTCGATCACCAACTATGCCATAAGTAAAAAATAAATTAACAATGTACACAGCCTAAGTTGTCAACGTTGAGAAGAAAAGTCATGAAATCTTTGGTAAATCTGGTTGGTAATTTTTTTTTTGGAGATTTTGTTGTGTTTAATAGGCTGACTTAACTTTTGTATAAAAAACATTGATTTCTCTTTCTCAAATGTTGCTAAAGATGTTTCCAAATCCAATAAAGAAAAAAAAAGTTGTGTTAGATGTGATTCCTTGGCTGAATTCATAATTTAAAGGTATACCTCAATGAGGAAAAACTTTTTGAATTATTATTTTAGTAGTCTTTTCTTGTTTAGACGGGTCTTAAAAACAAAAGAATAACTTTCATCAAGTATACGATGGTTTGGGAATACAATAGAGATTCAACTTACCATGGAAAAATGATAAAAATTATTCCTACTTATTGTATAAAATGGACTTTACAAAACCTATAAAAATATACAAAATTTCAATGAAGACTTCTTCAAACATTATCATCCACTTGCAAACGTTATCATCCACAAAACAAAGGTTGAATTTTGATCTTGGTATTAAACTCCTACTTCAATTCTGTAATTGTTTAGGTGAATATGGTATTAGTTTGTTGGATGCAAAAACTGAAAATGTCCAATACATCAACTTCAGGTTCAAAAACAATTCTGTAATTATTTTAGAGTATTATTGCCACGGACATTTGTATCTTGACTCTAAGTAAATATTTTCTTTTTACATTTAAGTCATCCCTAATAACTGCAATAGTTGACTACACATATTTTTTTAATGCTATAAAGAAAAGTAAAACATTTACAAACATCGTTGACTTCGCAGAGTTGATTCAAGCTTTTCATTTAACATTATTAAAACTATGTATTCAACAATGTTTGAAGAGTGCGTGGTTCTTGGAGTAGCAATATCACCTAAAATTAAATTTTAAATAAAAATCCCGAACACTAATATCATTTGATAAAATTTAATTTTAATTTACTTTTAACACAAGAGTTATATACTACCAGAAGAAGACAAAAATCATAATAATTACATTGAGAAATAAATATTGATAATAATCTCTACAATATGTAACTTACATTGTATTCAATTTCGTTATTATATAGTCATTGTACATAATTAAGTATCATCATCAAACATATAATTGATGTTCATAACTAAAATTATAATAACTAATCATTTAGAAAACCCCTTAATATTGGAAGTCCGGAACATAATTATGTCTATTTACAAAATCATCAATCTTTATAAATTTTCATTCATGAAATATTTATATCTATATCTAGTATTTTTGTTTAGAAATGTTATAGTTTCCTAAATGTTTTTTTTATTATTATTATTTGAATCTTGTCGGCAACAATAATACTAAACTCAATTTTGTTAGTCTAAAAGACTTTTCTTTTGAACTGAGAAAGACTTCCAACGATGTAAATGAAATTATATTACCTTTAGCAAGACAATAAATTAATGTTACAATATTTATTTACAAAACTAGTAAAACACATAAACATTCATTTAGGTTAAAAATACTTTTCCCTTGGCCTGAAGTATCCATCCTACCACTCCAACTAATTTACCAACAACATAGTTGTCATACAAAAATTTGATCAGCTAAATATAATAGTTCAAAAAACTTTGTACAAAAGTAATTTTCATAATCATTGCCTATTAATTTCTGTTATTGTAATTGTTTTCACATCCTCAAACTTTATGAAACAATACACATTTTTGAAATATTAGGAAGATTTTAACCTTGACATTCATTGCTTTTACAAAAAAACTAACTTGTATGCATGCATTGTTGGAATAGTGTCCATCATTATCTTCAACTTCAAAAGTTTGGACAATATTAAAAGCACCATTTTTTAACTTTGTTTTTTTCATTTTTTCTCCAAATACGAGGGAAGTAGATATTTTGTCCCCAAAGCATTTTAGAATATTTAAACACAATATCTTATTTTTTCAAATATACACCTAGTATGTTTAATATTTTGTGATAGATCAGAAAGGGCATACACCTACTCTCCCAATTCACCGACCTCTTTTTTTTTCCCTCTTAAATGATTAATTACTCATGTGTATGGCTCTGGAATTTCGTTTCAGTTTAATGTATTATCAGAATTATTTTTAAATAATTTACAGTTGCTAAGGGCAAAAAATTTTATTTACTTAAAAATTAGATTGCGATAATCTTCTTTTGAATTCTGTTCGGCAGCAAAAGTTTTGCAAATTAATTGTATACAAACTACACGTTTATGTTTTGATTATGGAAGTTTTTGTTTTGAAGAGTTTGATTTTAATAGGTGTGCAACCTAAACAAGTCTTTCTATTATTTTGACATCCATTTTCAAGAAATTTGGATAAATATTTGGCATATATTATACTACCATGTAAGTTAAAAACTGGCAATAAATTTGGTGATGGAATTATGTATGTGATCCGTACATTCCAATGAAAAACCTATTTAATTCAAACGCGTTCAAGGTTTTAATCGTTGTATTGTTGTACATAAAGAACATAAATTATCTTGGTATCAGATTTGTCTCTTCTAGATAGAGGTAGACCTTCAAAAAATACAGTGACTATTATAATGTATCATGTCATGTGTATGAAATCTCACAACTACTCTTTATATAATGTCTTCATTTGATTTGGGTCTCCCTTATTGAACCCAAGCTGATAGACATGGAGAATGGTAATGGCAGCAGAGAAAATAAACAATAAAGTTGCAACTGATAAGAAATATTTTGGTCCCATCTAAACCCAAACCTCATCTCTAATACATGGTTATGCATAATCAGGTTCAACCAATCATAAACCTTCTATTTCCTTCATTCATACAAGGCTCTTGAAAATTCCATTCACCCACTGTGCCAGTGTGAGTAGGGGAAGCAGACACGTCACAGGGACACGTGGCAGCGCAGAACAACAAGGGCATTTCGGTCACTGAAGGGTAGCCCTAGGGTTTTGTAGGTACATTCACATAGTCGGTTGTTGTGCTGTGTGGCCATCTTCTTTTTTGGTGCATGCGATTGGTTTTAGTATTAGTACGGTGCCTCACTGATACTGTCTCGGTGATCCATTCGGTTATTGCTATTCGGTTATTGCTGCTCGTTTCGCATTGCAGAGATTGGTGATGATGGATCTGAAGGAATGGTCGTCTTCAGAGCTCAACGACAACAAGAAATGCTGCGCCGATTGCAAAACCACCAAGACCCCACTCTGGAGAGGAGGACCAGCTGGACCCAAGGCCCAACAACACCCATTCCTATTTCATCTTTTCATCCTTCTCTCCATTACGCCCTCAATTACTCATTTCTTTTTTTCTCCTTGCAGACTCTGTGCAACGCCTGCGGAATCCGCTACCGGAAGAGAGGGAGTTGTTCCCGGAAGCGAGAGGAGGTGGTGGTGTTGCACCGGACATCCTCTGTTGTTACGAAACAGAGCTGGAAGATGTTGGGAGAAGAGGAACAGGCGGCTGTCTGTTTGATGGCCTTGTCCTGCGATTTTTTACCATTCCTTCACTTACCACATTCCAGGTAACCACCTAATTACCGGTAACCCACGCAATCCGACAATCCTTTTTTCATGTCCTATACCTAACCTCGTTTCACTGTTTTTCTTTCGGCGTTGTAAAGGTCATATGTAGTGTTGTTCATGTTAGGGCCTAGAGGGAGTGTTTTTCCCTTTTTCTTTCATGATGTTTATAGATAGGTTGAATTAGTTAGTGATGTAAGTATTCCATGATCAATGCTTCCACTTTTCTTTTCCTTTTCTCTGTTTCTTTTTTCCATTCTCCTTCATACGGTTATTTTTTTATAAAATATGCTCGTCTAGATCAACATAATTCCTCTGCTATATCTTTTTACTTTCTCTATATATTCATTTTCTGTTTCTTATTATAAGATAGTACTACTCCTTATCTGGAGGAGATTGTTGCAAGGATCTTTGAAGGTTTTCGTTTGTGTATTTTTTGAAAAAACATGTGCTGAAGTTATTTATTGACTTTTATTAGTTTATTGTGTAGAATCACAAATAAAACGGTTGAAGTTCTATGGAAGAATCTTTTACGTTATATATGCATTTCGTAACCAAAGGATGATGTATTTTTATTTACTGTTTGGCTAAATAATTTAATTAATGGTTTGTGTAAGTTCTTTATCTTATTTTAAAGAATTTATTAAAATAAAATATAATTATGAATAATTAATTTAAATACTGATGTCATAAAACACGTTAATAACTAGTAATATACAATTTTTGCATTTAAAAGAGAAGGTAAAGCATAGAATCATAGGACGGGATTAGGATGATCTCTTGTGCAGTTGGAAATCCTAAATTTAGGGGTCTCGGTGCTCCGTTCTTAGTACAGTTAATAAAACATGAAAAATGGTATTTAGAAATACTATTTGAACAAACAATAATTATGTAAGAGTTCTTGTTTAAGCGTGCAACATGGAATAATTTTTACGGGGAATCTAGAATTATCTATGATAAAAAAGGATAGGTTTGTCCGAGAAATTTTAAAAATTTATAAAAATAAGTTGATTATTTGAAAATTTTTATATTATTTTTCCTGAATCTATATTTGTTCTTCCTATTATTTTTTCGATTTGACTTTATGCTTGGTGACCGAGTCAAAGTTAGAGTATTTTTTTAATGAAGTGATTGATCTTAAGAAATTTTTTTAGCCAATATTAATAGTATTTTTTGATTTATATTAAAGTTTAATATTAACTGTACTTTTTTAAATGTTAATTAGAGGTTGTTTTTGGAAGCTTGTTATGGTTAGTCAATTGTTCTTAGATTAATGTTATCAATATATTATTTTTTATTCAAAATTGATTTGTATTTTTCTACCCAGGTTTTATGTTGATTGAAAAAAGCCTTATCTTTTCTACCTTCATTTAATATTAATTGGACACAAATTTTGTTATCATTAATTAAAAAGTTAACAGGAGTAATCTAATAAAAAATTGAAAAACTCAAATAAAGAAGGTTATTAACTGAAAATAATAATAAAAAAATTCTTGATGCTAATTGAAAAAATTGTAGTGAAATATTGATAAATAACCAATATTTTTAAATATTAAATGTTATATTTAATTGTAAATAAATTAATGTATGTTTTTAATCTAAAAAATATTTAGAAAGTTAAATAATCTAAACTAAAATGACTCAATTTTAGTATGTTGAAAATTTTAAAAGTTGTGAAATATTCTATCCAACTCCGAGTAAGGGACACACTTTTATGCCTTCGCCTTCAAAAAAGTAGGCTGGAGAATCTGTCAGTTCATATTAAAAAAATAAAACAAGGCGTGAATAAGATTTTAAATTCATTTTCAACAGATTTTATTGAGATTCAAAAAATTACAGAGAAATTACATTTTTTATTTTAATTTGCTTACATAATATGAAGTAGATCATTAAGTTATTAATTATTTTTAATTTGAATAAAATACGTATTATATGTAAAATAAGAAAAATGTTTTGTTTTCATTGTAACTGGTTTACGTGAGTCGAAATTCGGATTTTATTTATATTTTGTCATTTCGACATAACTTCTACCAAGTCAGTTGGTCCATACGACAGTCAAAGTGTTTTATCATTTATTAAAACCAAAATTAAAGTTATTTATGGTTATGTCAAAATTATACCTGTTTTGGTTTGTGTAATAAAGGTCAAAATTTCTATAGTTAAATTTTAACTATGATTGGAAGAAAAATATGCAACAAAGTCTTTGCAGAAAAAGTAAATCCTATCCTATCTTTCCTTGATATAGAAGTAAAGTATAACGGTATTGATTTCATTGGTGGTCATAATTTTGATTAACAATTTATTTGTAAACATGATTAATAGGCAGTTACTTCCTCCACTTAATAATTCTATAATACACGTTGCTTTCAAATTTAAAATGCCAAGGGTATTTTTAGAATTTAAAACAAATTGTGAGTGTAGGTCATAATTTGTATAGTGCAGGAACTAATTGCCCAGGAAATGTGGTGGTCTGAAGCAAAAGGCCTTGCTAAGCCAATGCTCAACAAATGGGCTGATTATACACAATTGGGTCAAGTTGATCTTTGGATCCAATTTGGAGGAGACGTTGAAGTAGCAATAAATCTGTTAGCAATACAATCAGATTTGTTGTAATTGTGAAGCGACAAGCATCAACAACGTATATAAGCATCACAAGAAACGTATATTCTCACATTATTCTTTTCCTCTTTTTGACACCGAGGAGAAAGGCACATCATTTCTTACCAATATATCTTATATGAAGAAAATATTTTTTGACGTATACACATGCATTAGTTATAATACCCAAAAGAAGGACGATTAACCCATTTGAATTTGCTTCCTCCATTCCACTTCATAACCCTGTTTGCTAGCTTCAGGAAAGTAGTTAGTAATATATTTTGAAGCACAAAACTATTTCGATAATATCAAATTTTAGTATATAAAAGAATATAATTTTTATTTTACAAGTAACTTTTTAAGTTAAACTAGACATAAATGTATTAGCACAATTAACATAATATTAGAATCATTCACACTATGCATTATAGTTTATTATTTTTATTAGGATTCTATTAGATCATTTATAAATATTTTATTTTTATAAATTTAATAAATTTATTGCTTAATTAGAAGAGATGTATTGAAGATGTCTCATTTATATTTTTAACTATATTAAATACTCAAACAAACTATATTTTTAACTCATTATGCACTCTAATACTTTGAAGTGAAACTGGATTTTAAATCGATTAAACCCAATGTGCGTTATCGGTGATGTCTTTATTTGAGTAGGCCAAGTAAAAGTTACTATTGGATTTTATTTATAATAAGAATTAATTTAAAAGTAGTATAACTTTTTTCTCATCTACGTTACAGTTAATAAATTTACACCTAATCTTGATAATTTTCTTTGTATGACAAATTAATTTATTAGTTTAAAAATATAACTTAAACCGTAATTTATAATATCTAGAGTTGAATTTTTGGCTCCTTGACACATGGGACATGGTACGATAATATAAAAAGAGGGGAGTTGAGTGCAGTTAGAGTGAAACAACAGGCGATCCGCAACTGACGTTGTTGTTGAACGGAGCACGTTCCTTGTCTGTTTTTCTTTCCCTCACAATAACGTAACTACTTATATCCTACAAATGCTTTTCTTCTTCAATTCAAATCACCCTCTTTCAGGTAACTCGTTTTTTTCTCCACTCTTTCAACCCTTCTTCTTCGTTCCCTCTTTTACTTTTCAATCTTTTCCAATACTATGCGACCCTTTGGAAAATGTTCATCTTTATTGAAATTGCTCAGAAAATGTTCCCAAAAACAAATTGTTCTTTTATTCAGACAGTTACCATTTTGTACTTTCTTATTCGCGCCTCTACCTCTCTGTTGCTGTTTGTGATTTATGAACCACAGAAAATGTCTTGGCATTTTTTGTCTGATTGCGTGAGATATTGTTGTATTTGGTTAGAAAAATATTGTTTGCTGCTATCTGTAAGTTTAAGGTTGTGTGGGGCTGGTTGATGCTATTAATGTATTCATCATGATTTCTGTCTCGTAAACCCTTGTTAAATTGATTGGTATATGTTCGAACAATAGAGGTTTAATTGATATAATCTTAGCTTCTGGTATATTATTTTGGCTAGAGAGTTGAACACTATTGCAGCCATCCCATTTTATTTCGCATTATAAAATGGATTGTGGCCTCACTGGAGAACAAGTGTGCCTGTTGTTTTATGAAGTGACACTGGAGAACTTTCCCTTTTAAGGCTGAGTTTTAATCCTTCTCAGTCAATGAATTAAAGTGATGATAATGATAAACCTGCAGGAGTTTTTCCTGTCAAATAACCTGAATTCATTTTTTAAGTTCACTTATTTGTTCTTAAGCAATGATGTCTTATATTTTTCTGTGGTATTTTGTTGCTGGCCCTGTGTGGAAAAAGCCATGTGATATTGTAATTATGCCATTTAGTATGTGGTGGTTACTTTGCCAAGTGTTGGAAAAATACCTCTTATGATGTAATTTGATATTTAATTTTTTGGTTCCATGAATTTAGGGTATTAGTTTTTTGATTTATAATTGGTTTTAAACTGATTTTTAGTTTAGATATGTTTTTAATTTATGGTTTTAGATTCTGTTTTTCTTAAAGATGTATAAATATTAGTTTATATTAATAAAGATTTATCCTTGCACTCAAATATATCTACACCAAGGCTTTTATGTAATTATTTGTTCAAAAGGAACTGCGATTTGATATATAACTATATATAGGATAAGTCCATTGGTCGAATAAGCAATTTATAGGATGTTACGCTGTATTTAGCATTAGAAGATCAGACTTATGTGATAATTTATGCCTCTAGAGTTTTATTTAGCTTGTGTTTACATTTTTTCTGTTTTTTCTACTTTCAGGTTGTAGCTGCTGACTCATTGAATGAAGAATTCTTGATCAAATAAATGCTTCAGTTGTCATAGTTGAATTCAAATGAAGACAGGCTCCATGATTTTTTCATTATTATATCTACCTAGATGTAGAATACAAAGATTAGCTAATTACTGGGGAGAAACTTTCCACAGTTTCAGTTCGACTTGTGGAAACAATTCTAGCATCAGGCCCCTTGGTTATAGAATTTATGGTCTTCAGGGAGGACAGGGAAAGAAGTGGACAAGACCTATAACTACAAATACAGAAGGCAAGGGGAGCACCAAATCAAAAAGTATCAAGCATGAAATGTTGAGTGAAACCATTATAGCAGGTGCTACAGTAGATGTAAATAAAATACAGCTAGATCAGTTCCAGGAAATTCAGTACCGTGACATACAACAAGAGATTGCCCAGAATAAAGACTTGTGTAGTTTACTTACTGTTATTGTCTTTGATATCGAGACCACAGGGCTTAGCAGAGAGAATGAAAGGATCATTGAAATTGCTCTTCGAGATCTTCAAGGTGGTGACAACAGCACTTTTCAGACTCTTGTCAACCCTCAATGCAAAGTTCCTAATTCACGTATTCATGGTATTACTACTCAGATGGTCAACAAACCTGATGTTCCAAGGTAACCTAAACCTCTAGTAGTTTTTTATATATTGGGTCTGTTTCATATTATGTGTAAAATTTTATTTGATTAGACAATAAGCAATGCTTTAACTCATAAATTAGTCTACACCTGAAGGCCCAAGAAACTGGGCCACAGTTCCAGATGGGAAATAATAATGAAGGGAGGGAAACTAGTTTAAAGAGATGGAGGAGAGGTTTGATATATGTAGAGGCAGGAGATTATAGGTCATGTGTATGTAACTGTTAGTTTTGGCCTTTTGGGAGCCAAGGAGATATTCTGTCTCAGGAGCTTTTGTGTTGCTCTTCTTGTTTCTTCCTCATTACTTTCATGACTTTAAATTTTAGTTATAAGAGTTCCCATCTCAAATTGAGAGATGTACTTTTTGTCGTTTTAACCCCCTAGTCTTTTCACGGCCATAGCATGAAGCCGTGAACATATGTGACCAAGTTTAATTCTCTGTAGTTTACTTGAGGAGTTAAAAAAGCATGCTTGGCTGGTTATTGGATCATTATACATTTTTTAAGCCTTCCCTCCCAAGATCCTATATTCATCTTTCACACTAACTATTAGGAAGTTAGTTGAAACCTAATTTAACCTGTAAGATGAGGTTTGTTCTCATTTATATACTGTAATTGATCTTATCTTTAATCGATATGAGATTTTTAACACTGAAATTATCCTAAGTTGTCACTTAACAGTTTGCTATATAGGATTTAGTCTCACTATCAACTTTATGTTTTTTTTCCCTTGTTGATAGAGCGCATGGCTGGGTAAGAATCTTACCAGTGAGTGGATTTTCATTTTTGGAAATTATCATGGAAAGTTAACTTTTTTATGTCTGATTTTATGAGAAGTTTGTTGTGACTGTAGCATATTTCCATAAACTTGAACATAAGGTGGTAGAAATATTATTTTTAATTGTTGATGGATAAACAATTTACACTATTATTAGTTAATTCAGTGAAGGAGACTATTGAGTAATTTTGCGCTCCTGCAAATCTTTTATAGGATGGAGGACCTAATTCCTATCTTATTGCAATATGTTCGAAGTCGTGAGAAGCCTGGGGGACATGTGTTATTTGTTGCTCATAATGCTCGTTGTTTTGATGTCCCTTTCATCATGAACGAATTACGACGTTATTCTGTGAACATTCCTCCTAATTGGTTGTTCTTAGACACCCTTCCTTTAGCACGTGAACTAATGAAATCTGGAGGTCTCCTTCTCATCTATTTGTTTCTCTATGCACTTGCACACATGCACAAAACTTGCTGTTTCTCTGTGAAAACCTTAACTGTTTTATGTGCTAACAGGAACTGAACTTTCTTCAACTTCCCTTGCTGCCCTTCGTGACCTCTACGGAATTAAAGTGGATGGATCTGCTCACAGGGCCATGGTGGATGTGAACACATTGTCCTCGATTCTTCCCAAGTTGACCCGTGATCTGAAATTGACTCTGTCTGCTCTTGTCAAAAAATCATTCAAAGAATCAGATATTATCAACTCCAAGAAGAAGAAAAATTCAGACTAGTTTTCTGACTGTATTTTGCATTGATGTTGTGACAATAATTATTTTGTAACAAAAAATTGGAGTCTAGATTTGTACTTAAAGGAAAAAGGAAATTTGTAATTGTTGTCTTGTTATCAATAAAATCTCACCAATTGATTCCAAGTTTTGAAGCTTTTTACATCACTGCAAGAATTATTGATTTGGTTTTAGTGGAAAGCATCCTAGTAAAAACAGGACAGTGCATGTTTAGGACATTGGACAGGATTGTAGGAAGAAAAACTAGGTGAAGTCTGATAACTTGACAAATGGAAGGGAGGGGAAAGAGACATAAGCGGTGTTTTCAAAGACTTTTTTTACGTAAAAAATTTGTTGTAGATTTTGAAAAATGTGGTAAGAATGTAATGATTTTAAAATATATGAATAGGATTTGGTAATTTGAACTTTAAAGAATTTACAAAAATACGAAATTATAATATTTAAAATAAAGTAATGAATAAGGGTTTCATGTATTTAAAAAAATTAAAAAAATACTCTGTAAAATTTACTTTTACTTAAGGGCGAAATACATTTTTATCTATTATTTTACTATTAAAATTATGTAAATTAATCAATGTTGATATTATAAGAAATTATTTAAGATACAATTAATATTTGATACTAGGTCCTTATTAAAAACGGAAAGCAATTTTGTTATTTGTATGTTTGTAAGTGCATAAAATGCTAAATATCAAGTTAAAAAGACATAAAATATGGTACATGTTGAATAATTCATCATCTCCAATAAAGCTGAAGTGAATTTGTGAACAGAAAATTTCCAAATAGCTATCATACTTCAGAAAAAAAAGAAGATAACAAATATATTCTAAAGTTTTTGGATTAAAAAAAGGCTAAAATCAATATAAATTATAACATCTTTCAATATAACATTTCTTCCACATCTAATGTTGTACTAGATCTCCATGTGTTAATACAATACTTTTGCATTCCTGCTCTTGGTGAGTTTGAATAATCAATTTAAAGTTATGGTCTTCTTTAACAGTAATTTTAAGTATGAAAATTACTAATTCAGTAAAAAATTATCAAAGTGATATTCTTAATAAAAAGTTGAACATGCTAATACAGTTTTACCTTTGTTTAGAAAAAACCTAAGGTTCATATATATATATATATATATATGTAAACAAATAGTCCCATTTAACTCTATATTTAAAATGATAAAACTTATGTAAACACTCTTTCACTAATTTATAACAAATGAATTGTAGTATTCCATAAGTTTATTAAGGAATTAAATAATAACATATATAAAAGACAAGTTAGAAAAGAAAAATTAAAACAAATACCAGAAGGCCTTTTTATATAAAAAACTTTTACAAATTTTTGAAATTTCCTTGGTAAGAAATTGCAATTACCGGTTTGCTACAGAAACAAATAACTTTAAAAAAGACCATGCTTTCGTTGAGAGTCGAACTCAAGACCTCCCGCTTACTAAACGGGTGCTCTAACCAACTGAGCTACGAAAGCACTTGAAATCCTATTTATCTATTTATTTTTGTATTTTGTGTATGGAGTTGAATCTTCCTGGTTTTCTTTTGTAACAACAAAAGCTGAAACCAAAAGTAGTACAATTTTTTTTATGTTGTAAATTATTTTAAAACGAATGTTGAACTATTTATTACAAAAAAAAAACCAATGTTACCTTACATAACAATTTTAAATTGAATCAATATAAAAAAAGTTTATACTGCACTAGAAAATTAAATATAATAGTAATCACTAATTAAAAAATTAATAGTTAAGAGTTACAATAAAATTAAATAAATTACATATACACTAAAATTTAAATTTTCGGATTTAATTAATAATGACGAGTACAATTTTTTTCTAAAATGAGACATCTTTTACAATATGGTCATATTAGATTGTCATGTTCGTTAATAGATTAACTTATAGAGAAAATAATCAGCATCAAAAGTTAAGCTTTCAAGCAAATAATTTGTTAAAAAAAAATCTTTTACATATTTTTATCTATAGATATTTTAAGGAATATTTTTTATTTAATAATTAGAATACGGAAGTGACTTTTTAATTTTGTTTTTTTTCAAACATTAATAATTTAATTAAGATTTAAAATTAATATTTTAATTATAAAATCATAGGATTTTATATATTATTTATAATTTAAATCTTATAATATCGTGATCTAATAAAATTATAAAATTGTCGAGTAAAATTGTATAGATTGTAATTTTTTTAAATTGTCTCGTACACCAACCTCTTTATCTTAGTGTGTATATTAATTTAAATTTAATATTAATTAAAAATTAATGTAATTAAAATTTTATGTGTGTGACTATATATTTATGAATGGTCCGACAATATATTTATGAATGGTTCGACAGTGACTCAATGACACGATAGATTTATCGAACCTTTTTAAAATAAATTCTGATATCAAATTAAAAAGTATAATTTAAATATTTATAAAGTGAGATTTATAATTAATTATAAACTATAAAATGATCTTTATTATTAGGTGATATAGGATCTCCACATTACTTGATCTTAATTAAATGAATTAAATAATGAAATGAACAGGAGAGAGGATATTTCTATTCTAGATGTTGATTTGATGGAACTGTATTGGTAACCTCTTGAGACATTCTATTGTTAAATGGATTAAGGGCTTTAGTTGATATTTGAGAGCCTCTAATATTATTACCCATGCAAAAACTTTTCACATGGTTTTAGGATTTCTTCACAAGTGAGAACTCAATACATGCACTGCTACATTCACTCCTTGCAAGCTCTTAACTTATTTGTCATCCCCAACAAAATACCCATCAGTTGGCTTCCATAATTCTTTCTATTAAGGAGCTCTAGTTTTGACCATGCAGAGTTAGAGTCGATCATACCCTCATAGAAGGTAACAAATATATGGACTTCCTTTCAAGTTAGGAGCACAAGAACATAAGGCTTTCTTGTTGATTGAAGTTGCTCCATCTCGTTTAAACATTGCCCTAGATGTTGATGTAAAGGACTTAACTTTCTCCTATATGTGGTCTATTTTTGTTCCATTAATTTATATTTTCTCCTATAACACAAACAAATATACAATGATAGGGCAGGAGGACATCCAATTAATGTTTTCAGATTTATGGGGTTATTAAGCTAAACGATGATAGTACTCGTAGTTAAGCTCTAGCAATTTTCCTGCCAGTATAAAACTTGTTAAATTAATTCGTACAATTTTTGTTGTTAAATGTAGTTCCACCTTATGGCAAAGGTGTCAAATAAAGAGGTTCAGTCATAATATTTGGTTTAGATGTTATAAAATAAATTGTGTTTTATTATGACAATAGAAACCACGCTCACCTGTAAATAGAAAATTTTACATTATATTAAATACATCAAACAACTTACAATTATGCTAACATACAAGAAAGAGGGGGGACAAGAAACTCAATCAAAACTAAATTTGTTTTTTACACAAATTAAATTGTCTCAAAAAAAAATGAGAGAAAGTGCGAATTGCTTACTTCTATAAATAGCGTTTAGTTTGTTATTTTAGAAATTCATTTAATTGTTCGTGAAAGTCACTCAATCCATTAAACAAAATTCAATAGTTATTCTATATTTATATTTTTATCTTTTATTTTTACAATTTATGTACATAATCTCAACTATAATGGAAAATTATATTTGACATCATTTGGGTAATCAAAGATAAAGAACAAAGTGTAGCATTTTATGACCCAATATATATAAACGAATAAGTGATGACACAGCGGGAAGGTCGGAACTAGGTTCGGGGTTCGCTTTTCTACGTTAATATAGAGAGGAAACTAGAGGGAGAAAATGCAGAGAACCAAGGAAAGCGAGAGAAAGGACTAGAAATTTCAAACCCGTTTTCTTTCTCTTTGCTTTCTTCAATTCCGTCACATTCTCCGTCATTCTTTTGTTTTATTTTGAAGCTTTTCTCAGATTTACGGTGTCTGTATATATTCATCCATTTTCTTTTCCTTTCAGAATTCAGCTAGACTTTTTTTTTCATTCCTAGCTAAGAATTCTTTATTATTCTCCTTAAGACTAAACTTTCCATACGAGTGTTGGGTTAATATATAACATTTGAGTTCAAGTCTGGCTCCACCATTGGCTCGGTGTTTTCTCTTACTTGAGGCCTAATTATGGCAACCGAACCACCTTTATCATTCTCTTTGGCTTCTGTGGTTGAACAGATTCTTCAACAGCATGCTGGTCGTTTAGACGTAAACTTAGCATCGAGAAAAATTGAAGAAAATTGTATATATATATATTCCTTTTTCTCCATTTTACTTTCAATTCAATTTTTCTTGTGTGTGCGCGGGAAACTCATTGCTAATATTGTCTTTCTTAGCAAAAAAATGTTGGTTTCAAGTTTCAACCAATAAATGAAACTTGTTTTTGTTGAAAAATTTATTCTTTTGGCTTCAAGAAAGGCTCTTTATCGTTCCTACAATGATGGAAAGACATATTTGCAATGGAAAAAACTTGGATACTTTGCTTAATCTTTTTGCTTTTTAAGTTTGCTAAGTATATTGATATTCAGTGCAAGCTTTTATTATGAATGTTATTGAGGTTAAACTTTAAATCTAATTGAAGAACAACACCAAAAACACTTGTGTCCAAGTTTTGTCCATTAGTAATTGCATGAACCACAGAAAGAGTAACATGGATATTTAACACGGATATTACATGTCTCGTGTTGTAGCCTTGAGAAGGTATGAAGCAGCTGGTTGGCTACGGAAGACAGTTGGAGTTGTTCGAGGGAAAGACTTGCCAGCTGAGCCTTCTGAAGAAGACTTCAGGATTGGATTGCGTAGTGGGATTATCCTATGTAGTGTTCTTAACAAAATTCAACCTGGATCAGTGTCCAAGGTACTACATCATGTTAATATATGTCCGATGTTTCACTTTCGTTGGCTCCTAAGTATGTACCAGTTTTAACATTTATTGGACATTTGGACCTATGTTGTTAGGTAGTTGAAAAACCTAATGATTCTGTTCTTATTCCTGATGGAGCAACATCTGCATATCAATACCAAGAAAATGTAAAGAATTTTCTTGTGGCTGTGGAGGAAATGGGACTTCCTACCTTTGAAGTTTCTGATCTGGAACAGGTGGTTATTAATAAGTCTTAAAACTTTCAATGTCATTAAGATCACTGTCAATGTCATTGACACTGTTACTATATATTATAGTACAACGTAAGTTTTATTTTGCTCTAACCATTTTTTGGTTTTTGCTTCCTTGTTGTACTTACAGGGAGGAAACCCTGCGAGGGTAGTGGATTGTGTTCTAGAGCTAAAGTCTTATGCCGCAAGAAAACTTGTAGGAGGAAGTGGGTCTGGGAATTATAGTGCGGTTGCGAGTGCAAGGCCACCTATCTCTGGGAAATCACTTTTGAGGAAAAACTCAGAACCATTATTCATGAAGTCTTTGTGTACTGCGCCATCAGGGGATAGAGATGGTTATATGAGTGATCCCGGACAAGATCGAAGCGAAAGTGTTAGGAAGCTTTATTGTTTCTAATATTTTACTATTTTGTTTAGACGGTGAAGATCATCTATCTAAGCTTTTTGATTTGGTATCTGCAGGGTTCGTTTTCCTTAAATTCACTGGTTCGTCTATATTTGTCCGACAAAAAGCCAGAAGAAATTCCCATTGTAAGGCCTGATGATTCTTTAATAGATATATGACCGCCAAGCTCTGCTATACATTATTAGATTCAGAAGAAAGAACTAACCATTTTAAAAAATAACTACAAAACATTATAATGTACGTAAAGAAACATTTAAAAGATTCTTATACTGGTTTTGTTCAATGAATTTATCCTAGTTTTTCTCTTTTTCTTTGGTGTTATATCACATTCGTTAATGATATGAAATGTTTTGCTATAACAGGCAGTGGAATCCTTGCTTAGCAAAGTCATGGAGGAATTTGAACATCACATGCAAATCCGATATGTGGTTTGTCTCTTCTAGCAATGTTCAATTTCATACCCCTTGACAAAAAAAGTCATACTTCTTACATCTTAGTAAACTTAAATCAAAATGTGAATCATGGCAGCATAAAACAACACAGGAAGATAAAGCACCATCTGAAACTGAATGTTCAATTTCAGAAGCTGCTTCTATTAATGAAAGGGTAAACTTCAAATTCAGAAATACTTTGGTCTTACAAGTTGCAAATAAAAACTATTAAATTGATCATTATCTCGGTCTCAATTGCTTTACTTTTTTATCTGATGGTCTTAAGGTGAAAGAAAAGGAAGATGAGCATGATGTACAAGATGATCATGGTGTACAAGATGAACATGATGTAAAAGCTGAGCAGGATGTGCAAGATGAGCATGATGTACAAGATGAACATGATGTAAAATCTGAGCATGATGTAAAAGCTGAGCATGATGCACAAGCTGAGCATGACATTCAAGACGAACATAACGAACAAAATAAACAAGAGGAAAATTATGAAAAGATGCGCAAAGAGCATGAAGAATCAAGCCACCAAATTTCGATTTTGAAGCAGCAAAATATAGTTGAGCAACAAAATAGAAGCATCCAGGTAACTTTTTTCAATATATACCAGAATATGATGTTAACTTCGTTAAGGAACTAATGAGGTAAAATAGCTAATTCGATCCGAACTTTCTCTAGGAATTGAGAAACATTGTCCATGAAACAAAATTAGGAATGCAATTTATGCAAAGTGAACACCAGAAGGAGATCATTAATCTAAGTAAGTTTAATGACAAAATAAATCCCTCTAAGTCAATATTTAACAAAAAAAATATCAATTATCTAATCTTCTTGTCTAACCTTAATAGGCAAGCACCTACGTAGCCTAACCTCTGCTGCTTCGGGATATCATAAAGTTCTCGAAGAAAACCGCAAGTTATATAATGTAGTGCAAGATTTGAAAGGTGAATTGTAATGATCAAGACTTTATATCTATAATTTGTCTCGTTGATTGTTCATGTTCTGAATGAGTGGATGGTAAATAAAAATTTCATATTGATAGGAAATATTAGAGTATACTGTAGAGTCCGACCTTTCTTGGGTGGTCAACCAAGCCATTATAGCTCTGTCGTTAACGTGGAAGAGGGAAGTATCTCAATCGTAACAGCTTCCAAATACGGTAAAGAGGGGAAGAAAACGTTTAATTTCAATAAAGCATTTGGTCCTTCTGCAACCCAAGGTTGGTCATTATTTGTCCTTCTTGTAGCTACTCAAGGTTTTTTTTTTTTTTTAAAAAAAAAAACGATTTCTCAGTTTGACATTTTTCTGTAATTTCCTTCAATATGAAGGAGTTTGATGAAATTGTGACTATGACCACAATTTACCTTTTTACTCATTGTATTTATCATCATTGCTGATATTACAGGAGAAGTTTTCGCCGACACACAACCTCTTATTCGTTCTGTTTTGGACGGTTATAATGTCTGCATATTTGCCTACGGCCAGACGGGATCAGGAAAAACATTCACTATGGTAATAGATTCAGACAACCTTCTTTTCACCCTCTCATTTAAACAACTTTGTTAGTTACTTTGACTATGTATTGATACAGTCTGGGCCAGATGACCTTACCGATGAGACCATAGGTGTCAACTATCGTGCACTAGGAGACCTTTTCTATCTCTCTGACCAAAGGAAAGACGCAATTTCTTATGAAATCTCTGTTCAGATGCTTGAGATTTACAACGAGCAAGTTAGGGACCTACTTACGACAGATGGTGCTAATAAAAGATATCCTTCCTTTGATAATATACTAATAGACTTATAACTTATATCCATACGCAATGTTCAATTATCGATTCTCTTTTAGCTTAATGTAATTCTTGACACCTGCATACGTTAGATATCCGCAATAGTTCCCTTAATGGCATCAACGTTCCAGAAGCTAACCTTGTTCGGGTTTCACGCACTTCTGATGTCATAAATTTGATGAACTTGGGACATAAGAATCGTGCTGTTGGTTCTACTGCCATGAATGATCGTAGTAGTCGCTCTCATAGGTAATGAGAAGATTGTTATCATTAGTTGTAGACTTTAGTATATGTACATTTTATAAGTCATCTAACTACTCATGGTAGTATTATTGCAGTTGTCTTACAGTTCATGTTCAAGGAAAGAACTTGACATCAGGAGGCACTATTCGTGGTAGTATGCATCTTGTTGATCTGGCAGGAAGTGAGAGGGCTGATAAAACTGAGGCTACAGGGGATAGACTTAAGGAGGCTCAGCATATCAACAAGTCACTTTCTGCATTGGGAGATGTAATTTCTTCCCTTGCTCAAAAGAGTGCACATGTTCCCTACAGGAATAGCAAACTCACTCAGCTACTTCAAGATTCTCTTGGTATGGTGTTTGCTATTCCTTTGACTACATGCGACATTGTTTTTCTCTCCTTTTGGCTAAGAATGAAGTGTTTTATGTGTCTTAGGAGGGCAAGCAAAGACTCTCATGTTTGTTCATATAAGTCCGGAGCCTGAAGCTCTTGGAGAAACACTTAGCACACTCAAGTTCGCCGAACGAGTTTCCACTGTTGAACTCGGTGCAGCGCGAGTTAATAAAGACAGTTCAGATGTGAAAGAGCTTAAAGAACAGGTTCTTGCATTAACTTTTTTTTATCACGATACCTTCAAATTGAATGTTTAGTGTGTTCTGAGTTTTTTTGTGAAATCATATTTGTCAGATTGTTAGTTTGAAGGCAGCCTTAGCGAGAAAGGAAGGAGAAGCAGAACATTTTAATCAATCTGGCAATGAAATACCTAAGTTGAAATCGTATGCATCTTCTCCTCCTATGCAGCGTCCTTTGAGTGGTGGTTCTCGTAAGCTACCAAAAGATGATTCTAGTAGCCCGGATGTAAGTAACATGCTATTTGCCTTAATTTAAGCAATTTGATAAATTATTAGAGGATCTTCAACCATGTGATTTATGGAAAAAATACTAATAACATAATCACTTGATGATTAGTTGAGACCTGGTGATGTATGTTGTAGGACCAGAAAAATGTTGCATCAGCGTTGAAAAGACAAAGCCTAGATCTACATGACATGCGTAGCAGTTCAACTCAATGGGCAACTGTTAGAAGTGAAAGAAAGGAGGATGACAAAAAATCGATTTCTGGAGATTGGGGTGATAAGATTTCCATTAACAGAAATGACAGTTTGACTAGCAATGATAGTGTTGTGGGACAGTGGGAAGTAGGAAGCAAACAACCTTCTCCCATGTTAAGTCCCACTTTTCTATCAGAGCCTTCTAAAATATGTGTAGACAACTCCTCGCATAAAAAGGATAACCAAGAAAATGTAGATTTACGGAGACCCAGTTCTGATATGACCACCACAGATGAATCAGATGAACACGAGATTGCTACTGTAGCTAGTGATTCTTCTGAAACAGAGTTGCATTGGCCACGACAAATACCTAAACCAATTACCGTCTCCAGTGGATTAGGCATTAAAGCAAAGAAAAAAACTAATCTCAGATCAATAAAGAACCCGGAAACCAGGTAATTTTACCCTCTTAGTTATAGTTTTTGATAGTTACTTTAGTTGCATATAAGCCTTTCAAAAGATATTAAATGTGACATTTGTTTTATTTTATTTGATTTTCCTACAACCTACAATTCAAATAGGAGTATGATCCCATCATTCATTCCTGCGCCCGTTCCATCAAGGAAACAACCCAGCCCAGTCACTCAAGGCAGAAAGCCCCCAGGATCTTCAGAAGTAAGGAGAAGGTTTGGGAGTAATGCAAAGTGAGAATATGTTCTTCTGAGGCTTTTCTCCTTCCTTGCTTCACTGCCTTTTATCACATTTTTATCATAAAGATATACTTCACATTCATTTTCTTCTTTAAATATTTATGACATCAAAGTGATCTTCTAAAGATTTAAGAAACATGTTGAATTGATTTATGTTATTGTCATCCACTGGGACAGAGAAATCATTTAAATGTTGTAACTCTTTAGAACTGGACCCAATTGATGTATGTGTATATTTAGAGAACTAAACTAATAGATTAGTAATTTTTTTTTAACTTTTTTTTGTATCTGTAATTTTGTCCGGAATTGAGCAAAAGAGACTTTTTCATTTTACATCTTGGTCAAAGCATTAAAGCAATTTATTGAGTTAATGTATTTAATTAGTATTCTTTGAACTGTTCTCTACAACATTACATTATCTATGCTTGTATGGAAGTTTATAAAACTAGACTTGTATGGTGTAACACATGGGTAGGAATATTTTTATTTTTGTAATATTTTATAAATTTGTTTTTCTATTCTTTTATTGGAATGACACTATTATTATGTGCAATTTCTTTATTATGCTTATTTTTATTACATCACTTTGTACTGTTTTAAACTTCAGATTATTATTATATCACTTTAATGTAGAAACTTTTTTCTTAAGATTATTGTATTATTTTACTGTTACAGTTTATTTTTTATATTTTATTAGTATACTTTATATTCATTATTAGCGTTTTTTTAATAATTATTTACATTTGGCTATATATATTAGTGTTCAGGCCGAGAAAGTAAATAATTTTAGGTTTGGTTAATAAACTAAACATATAAAGATATATGTTTTGATAATTGGATAAAACGATTGTATATTGTCAATTTATAGTTTCTTTCTTCTCAAAAATTTATAATTGTTTGAAATATTTATTATAAATTTATTTCATTGCTGCTAACAGGAAACTAATTTTCTATTATAGATAATTCAAAATTTAGATTATTCTAATACAAAATAATTTAATTTCTGAAATTTTAATTTTAACACATTATATAATAAATTTATATATTTTGATTTAAATAATTTATTATTATATATTTATTTTCAATTTTAAAAACCTTATTTCTTTAAGTAATATTTCAAATGTATCATTTGATAATATTAATTTTTTATTATTATTATTATTATTATGAATGAGCTAATTGCTACCCTTATGTCTATTTTCGGTTTTTAATACTTTCAGATAAATTACTAAGTTAGATCCTCTCTTTATTTATCTAATTCAATTGAATCCTTCTATTATAATTTTGATTTGACTTTCTTTTACTAAATTCAACCAGTCTCTTATTTTTTTTAAAACTTAAGAATTTTTCCAGTTAAATCCTATGATTTGCAAAGAGTGAAATTGCATGGTAAAGTCCCATGTTACCACCTGTCACATGGAGATCATTGCTATTCTCAGTGAAAATGAGAACAAGCCCAGACCCTTGTGAAGGTATCTGGGGAGCAAAAGTTGAACATCAGAAGATACATGTTTGATGTGAACATAGTATTTTCATAGAAAAAGCAAGTGAAAGGGCACACAATAAAGTGCAGTAAAGTGCTATATTAAAGTTAACAAAAAAACAACTTAATAGAATCAATTATTTTCTAAACAAATTCATTTTTAAAGACTACTTTTTGGTTTTATTAATTCTGGACACTAAAATAATAATGCTTACCAAGTTAAAGGACCAAGTCTTTACAAAAAAGTATTTTAATCAGTGTTTTTGAGAATTGGTTACCAAAAGTAGTATCATACTAGTGTGACAATTTTTAATTTGAATTTTATAAATAGAAAAAATATAATTGAAAATAATTAAGTTAGATGAGATTAGAGTAACAACATTTGGTAAAATTGTTTGGAAAAGGGAAGTTGTGTGTGTAGATTGTAAATATGGAAAAGAACAGGATTACCCCCCCCTTACCTTGGTTAAGTGTGTTTTAATTTAGAAGGAATATTAGGACAAAAATGTCATTATGAGGATTCCTTGCTGTAACAAAAACTAAAAGGACTCCATTGTGCGCGTTCTCTATCTACCAATCAAATCACAGTCACGGAGCAAAGCTCTCTTCTTCTCCGTCACTGCATCTGCCACGCTCATTCTCTCTCCTCTCTAGGGTTTATCGGCATTTCATCTCAACCTATCTTCTTTCCAAAATGCCGTCTCCACCGCTTCCGCAATCCAACAGCTAGTGCGCCTGGTTTTGCCGATGTGCAATGTACTTCATTCTCGCTCCTCGATCTACTGCATTTTCATCTCTCACTTAATTTTCCTTGTCATTTCCAATTTTAGATTGTATTCATTCAATGTTTTATGTAAACAGTTTTCACACTTTTCCTATCCTGTTTTTTTCACCTAAATTGAGCTGAATGGTGAACAATTTAAACAATTCCGTGTTTCTCTTTAAACTACATTATCGGTAATATCAAATTAGGTGAGACATTGGCTCGCAATTAATTCTTCTTGCGGTGATTTCATCTGATTTTGATATTTTATCTGAGACATTTGATTTTATTTTTATCTTTTTGTGAGCGTGAAGCTTAGGCTCTGGTTTGTTTCACTTTAATGTGCGTTATTATACCTCACAGCATCTTTTCTTCTGGATTTATTGCTTCACACGTTGATCTTAGTTGATAATAAATAAATCTCGTCGATTGATATATCACACGTAGATCCAGTAGATGACAGCTAGTCTTTTGAATTTTTATTGATTTTTTCCTCGAATTCATTTGGACGGTTAGGTATATTTTATTCGATGCTGTTCCAGAAATGTTGAATTCTGAACTGAGGTAAGATGAGTAGGGCTGAATTGTCGAGGACGAAGCCACCGCCGGTTCCACTGGGGACTCTGATTGGCCGTGAGATTCGAAATGGAAAAGTTGAAAAACCTTTCGTGAAGTACGGACAAGCTGGATTGGCAAAGAAAGGAGAAGATTACTTTCTGATCAAGACAGATTGCCTCAGGGTTCCGGGGGATGCATCAACGGCGTTTTCTGTCTTTGCGGTATTATTTTCTCTTGGTTTTTGCCTATATTTACTTAAGTTGTTTGACATCTCGTTAGACTTTGGGAAGTGTTTGAACATTAGGAAATGAGAATATGGCCTTGCCTATATTTACTTAAGTTGATTGACATCGCTTTAGGTTTTGGAAGTGTTTGAATATTAGGAATGAGAATTTGGCCTTAGCTAAGGTCTTCGTTGGATAAATTTTTATGTTATCACTAATAGGAGAAGAAGAAAAAAGAAGATAATTTTTTTCGTAAGTAAAAATATCAGCCTTTGCAGATTAATTTTATGTAAGTTTTCTCATTTAATTTTTCTATAAACTGAAGTGCATAAATTGTTTTTAACCTACGAAAGAAGTTTGATTCATTTTGCTTTTCATGTTTTCTTTTATAAGCATTTATGGATAAGTTTATCTAAATAAAGCCTAAGACTGAATTGGTAGTTGGTTCTGAATGGTGCTTTCTCTGGGTTAGTAGGTGGTCTCGAATGGGAATTGAAGCGCATTATGTTTCTCTCTTTTACATTTCTCAGTAATAAAATGGAGCGTTAATTTATTCCCACACTGTTACCATATTCATGAGAAATTCTTGATTGCAGATCTTTGATGGGCATAACGGGATATCAGCTGCTATTTTTGCAAAAGAAAACTTGCTAAGTAATGTTTTGAGTGCAATACCCCAAGATATTAGCAGGGATGCATGGCTTCAGGCCCTTCCTCGTGCACTGGTTGTTGGCTTTGTGAAGACTGACATAGAGTTTCAGCAAAAGGGTACATACAAAATATTCTTTGCTTGCTTCATAGATATTTTCTGCTTGCTTAAGCTGATCTTTTAATTTCATATGCAGGTGAAACTTCCGGAACAACAGCTACATTTGTTTTGGTTGATGGATGGACTATAACTGTGGCATCTGTTGGGGATTCACGCTGCATATTAGATACTCAGGGAGGTGTTGTTTCTCTCTTGACAGTGGATCACAGATTGGAAGAGAATGCAGAAGAAAGGGAGCGTGTGACTGCCAGTGGGGGTGAAGTAGGAAGGCTCAATGTATTTGGAGGCAACGAGGTATGATGCAATCACCTTTGTGCTTTGTAATAAAGATTGCTTAAACTTAGCAGTTTTGGCCTGCAAATATATTTATAGGTTGGGCCTCTTCGCTGCTGGCCTGGTGGATTGTGCCTGTCTAGATCAATTGGTGACACGGACGTGGGAGAATTTATTGTGCCAATACCACATGTTAAGCAAGTGAAGGTGAGCTAGTTTCATTATTATGTTTTTGTTTGCTGACCTATTTATGTGTTCATAAACATTTGTCTATTGATCTCTCAGCTTTCAAATGCTGGTGGAAGACTTGTGATAGCCTCTGATGGTATTTGGGATGCTTTATCATCTGATATGGCTGCCCAGTCATGTCGGGGTCTACCTGCAGAGCTTGCTGCAAAACTAGTGGTTAAGGTGTGATTGTTTTCAGGCATTCTTCCATTGCTTTTCAGGAATGGATGTCCAATATCTAGTAAATCATTTGTTTTGTTCCTTTTTCACAGGAAGCTCTAAGGTCAAGAGGCCTCAAGGATGATACAACCTGCCTTGTTGTAGATATTATTCCTTCAGACCTCCCTGTATTACCTCCAACTCCAAGAAAGAAACATAATATGCTAACTTCGCTTCTATTGTTTGGAAAAAAATCTGAGAAATCTGTGAACAAAGCTACCAATAAGCTTTCTGCAGTTGGTGTTGTGGAGGAGTTATTTGAAGAGGGTTCTGCAATGCTTACTGAAAGGTAAGTTCTTCCATTATGGAGCCTTTACAATTACTGGCTTGCATGCTATGTCTTGAAGTGCAATCAACTTCACTGACAAATGAATGAAATGATTCCTTTGGCACGTGGGTGTATATGTATGGGCAATTTTTAAATTCTGTATTTTCTTAAAATGCAGGCTAGGTAAGGATTTTCCGATTAATAAGAATTCTGGTATTTTCCGCTGTGCGGTTTGCCAAGTGGATCAACCCCCCGGTGATGGCTTGTCGGTGAATTCTGGACCTTTTTTCTCTCCTGCATCTAACCCTTGGGAAGGCCCATTCCTCTGCGCAAACTGTCGGAAGAAGAAAGATGCCATGGAAGGTAAAAGGCCAAGCAGAACCACCGTTATAGCATAGTAATTATCTAGTATTACAGTAACATAGTAAATATTAGTATAATTTTTCTCTGGCAGTGTGAGCATGGTTGATTTTACATTTGCGGTGGTGATTGTCATAGATGTGTAAGAAATGGGTTGAGAATTGAGATAGGTCTAGTAGGTTTTTGGAGCTTGCTGTAAGTTTGATTCTGGCTTTTGCTCAGCTGTTGGACTGACTGACAGAACAAACAACTTGTATCTGGTAGATAAATTCTAGTGGAATGTGCTAAAGGCTTGTATTTGTAAGTAACTCAAGCTTTTGTGGCTGCCTCTCTTTTGAGAGTGCTTCAATGCTATAGCCCAAATGAATGTGTCTCTTCCTGCACCCCTCAATTTGAACCTCCATCCTCACAGTTTTCAAAATAACTATTTTACCATTCTTTAAATCTTCTGGAACACACTTTCCGAAGTTTATGAAATACACTTTGGAATATATTTTCTAAAACTGGATAAGATTTTCAAAACTACGATTTTTGGAATAAAATTTCCAGAATGTATAAAATATTTTCTGGAGCAAGTTTTTTGGAATGAAATTTCTAGAACAGAACAAATTTTTCATAACAGGATTTTCACAACAAACTTTTCATAATATGTATAATATCTTTTGAAATGTGTTTTACGGAATGAGTTCTCCAGAATTAGTTTTCTAGAACATATGAAATGTTTTTATAGAAGAGCTTTTCAAAATGAGATTTTTTTTTTTTAGCATTGTTTTCCTCGTCTTATATAGTAGTGACACTGCAACGATGGCAACAATAGTGGTGGGTGTAGTGAGGGAGAAGCGGATGGGATAATTCGGTGAACTGTTTTATAGGGTTTGTATGGAGGTGCAGTTAGTAATAATGGATGCATGAAGCAAAAAAATGCTTAATGGACTGTCGCATTTATGAAGTAGGATAAATTAGTAAAACAGTGTTTGGTTTTTGTTAGGACGGATTCTTTATGCACTTCAATACTCTTGTTCCGCACCTTTATAAGTTTTAAAAATATCAAAACTTTCTTTGTAAAAATAATCAAAAGAACTTTCTATACTTTCTATCTTTTTTACAAAAAAAAATAATAAACTGCATGTTTCGTATCGGTTTACATTTTGAACAAAAACTAAAATGATCCGATAAACATTTTAGTTTTTTTTAAAATATAAACTGGACACGAAACATCTGGTTTATACGAAGTTTATCTTCTCCAACACATATTTACTCTCGATGGCAATCCAATTATCAAAAAATTAACTACTCTAATCATCAATATCCTCACAAATTGCTAATAAAACATCAATTTTTTTTTTTTTACTTTTTATTTGTTTAAAGCTTTAATTTAGATTGAAGCAAATAAGCAGCTTCTCCTCCCAGATCTACGATGCGGACGTTGTAGACTCTCACCCACACACACAAATCGCTTTTGTGTCGGTGAAGATGAAAAACAGATACAATGACTGAACCGAATGCTACACTTAATCGGATGCAAACAAAGAAATAATGAAGCATATAAGAATGGTTAAGGAGATAAATGGGGTAGAAAGTATTTTGATATTTTACTATTAATCATTTAAGGATATATTTATAATCATTTAAGGATATATTTATATTGGATTATGGAGGTGCAAGAGGAAAGTATTGGGGTGGAGAAAGAATCCGTCTTTTGTTACAATTAATAATACATTCTTGGAAGTGTTGGGTTTGTTGACTTAGAAGAATACGTGGACAAAATTGCTATCGATGATAGTGTAGTTTGATGCTAGGGATTGTTTACAAATAAGTGTTTTTATGTATTAAGAGCTGTTTTCTCCAGTTATTTTCGTTTGGTGTTTGAAAAAAAAGGCAATAAAAGTTATTTTACATTTTTGAAGAATAAATATTATAATTTTATTTAAACATTACTTTACCTAATGGATATTTTCATTACAAAGTATAAATTAACATTTTAATAGTAGTTTTTTTAAAAATATTTCTTTCCATCTTTTTTCTTAATAACTGGTTTTTAATTCTACTTTATTATATCAGGACGGTTTAATCTAATATCACTTCACGACTTTTCTCGATAAAATTATACTGGTATGGTTTGATTTATATTTTAAATGACTTGTGATTTCTAGGTCTTATTTAGTCTTATATTCTATTATTATAAAATTAATTTTAAATGTAACATTTAAAAATTAAATTTCTATTTTTATAAGAAGACAAGTTAGCACAAGACAAAAGGTGACTTGCAAATAAGATTATATACTTATTCTAATCATGATGCTTGAAAAGCAACAAATTCACTGTTCTTACAACTTTCTCTTGATGTAAATCAACCCAAAGCATCTTACAAGAGTTTTATTTTTCCTATATATATAAAGTTTAATGCATTATAAAAATTTGATAAAGTAATAATAATAATAATAATAATAAACTTATATTTACTTAAATGCTTAGTCTTTTAGACTTATTTTTAAATTATCTAAGATACAATTTTTTTAATCAAACAAAATTTAAAAAAAATCTTAAGTATGATATTTTTCTAGAAATGATTAGTGTAATCTAGACTTGATAAAAGCCGAGACATAGATTTTTATCGGATAACCTAATAAATTTTTACCACGGGTTTCTATAAAAAAGAATATATATATATATATATATATATATATATATATATATATAAAATATGTTTTGAAAAGATATATTTTTTAGGTCACGTTTGAATTTGAAGAGAGAGAAAAAAATGAAAGACAAATACTTATTTTACAAGGTGATAATTTACATCATAAAGATTAAAACATGAAAAGATGAATAAAGTACTGACTAAATTAGAAAAAAAAAAAATTGTTACAAGAATCAAATCAAACTGTACATTTCAATCGAAAAATGGCTGAATCAATCTAGTATTTTGAATCGTAAAATCAATTTAAAATTTTGATGAATGAGTTGACAACGGTTCAACAATCTTTAAAATATTATTTATGTTATTTTTATGTTTTTCTAAAATAAATAGATGTTATTTTTCTAAAAGAAACTTATAATTATTATGTTTTGTTAAACTAAAACTTAAATATTATGAAATATTTGATTTTTATGTGTATTTTGAATACTAAAAACTTATAAAATGTATTGTTTTCCAATTTGTAGTATGACTAGATTATGATATTATATTTTTCTAATTTTATTTTTTATATAGAATATAATCATTATAAATCGACGTTTTAACATGTTCAGTACATCTTAAATCGACGTTTTAACGGATTCAAATTTTTAAAATGAGAAAAATAATTAATATTTCTTTGTAAAAACATAACGTAAGTTGTAATGAGACTCAAAATTACCTTTCCTTAACAAACCTACAGTTTTTAGGTATGAAAAGCTCCATGTATAGACCATAAAAATTTCTGTACCTTCAACCTTATGTTCCACTGCGATGGTGTTTTATAATAAATTACTTAATTTTTTAAACGAAAAATAAATCAATATTTTTATTACAACCCAAAAAGAAAATTAAAGTTATTACGATGATAGTTATCTGCACAGAAAACAAAATTGAAATAACAATTCTTAAAACTATAAAAATCTGTGTACGTGCTTATTTTTTACTCACTTATCAATGAATCTTTGTCATTTGAAGAGACATGATACGCGGATCCACAGATTCAACTAACCACTGGTTGCTATCTCATACGAATCTGGTTTGAAATATTATTAAATGCTTATTCAACATTTGAAGGACATAGTTGAAACAGGTGTTGCACATTAAAGTGTTTAAAGTGGTTTAGTCAATTATGATTAGGAGTGTTTTGGGTAATTATAAAATGGTGTAATTATAAAATGGCACACCAGACCCACTATGGGATGCAACTTGCCTCTTAAGGTGCTCCCATTTTCAGCAGTGGTGCCCTAATAATAAAGTAGTAAAGGACAAACCACTTAACTTTCTAAATGGGATATTAGGGCTTTAATTGTGTTCTGGTTTACACGTAGAATATGATGTAATCCTGTATAATCAACATTAATTAAATATAAAGCACGATCTTATGTTCTTTAAGAATGATTGTCTTGCTAAACCACCTGTCAAATCTGTAATCCACTACAGCCTTTACCCATAATATATGTAAAACAAATTTCAGAAAATTAATCCCAAGCTCCTATCAAATTGCCCAATTAAATCAGTAATATTTAAACTCAAACCAGAAGGTGACACCTAAGTCATAATTAATACCATGATAATCTTAATTGAATCTTGTCTCCATTTGTTATTAGGAGGAGTGTAGAGTGGGATAAGGTCAGCTTTTGCCTTCATTTTTCTTTTGAATTAAATGTTTTTTTTTTGTCTGGTTTGAAGTTTTAGAAAAAATTTATATGTTTAGATTTATGAATAATCTATTTAGTTTTAGAAAAATTGTGTATTTTTTTAAATAACTGTTTTATATATAATCTATTTTTTAAAAAACACATTTGTTTGAAATGAAAAAAAAAAGTAAATAAATAAAATTTTATGACAGTGCTGGTACTAAATGTGGTGAACACGTGTTAGTGGCAAAGGGATGATGAAAAATAGTAATAAATACAATTGTGGAAACAACCATGATAACAGAAATAATTGAAACAAAAGTTGAAATAAATCTTGTTTTTTTATTCATAAACTAATAAAACATCTTAGAATCTTTACTGTTTGGAAAATATCTTCATTCTTTTCTCTTGAATATCCGAACATTTTGCTCTAATGTAAGTTTCCTAACCCTACACTAAAGGCATTTAAAATGTTTTGTATTAAAAGCTTGAGTAGTAAAGTAGGTTAAATAAATATTGTGGTATTACAGATTGTTTCATAATAAAGTCGTGTATTAAATATAGCAAATAATAATAAATAAGTTCTTTCATAGGTGGGACCTTTTTAAAATTTCTAAATACTTATAAATAGAGAAACAATTTTTCACGTAATTAATGTGAAAAAAAGATATTTTCATGACAATTTTATTAATATCAGCTCTTATGACTTATATTATGTAACTAAAAGTAAGAGAAAATGGAAAAGTATTACGTTACATCAATGTAATAAATGTTTCTCCTCAATAAAAATCCTTTCAGTTTTAATTACATGGAATTAACTCTAATAAAAGTTATGAAAATGATAAGGCTTTCCCCAAATATAATGTTAGCAGGAAGACTCTTTATAACTGAAAGTTATATAAAAGTTATGAAAAGTGTAAGTTTTTACCCAATATAATGTTAGCAAGACTCTTAAAACTGGAAGTCCTATAAAATTTTAAAGACAGATTTTTTTGCGAACCAAAAATCATATAAAGTTTTAAATGTGGAACAAACCCATAATTACTGAAAATAATTTTAATGAATTGGTTTGATTGAAAAACATATCAGATAATCGATATGTTATTAATTGATTGGATAATTGATTTATAATAAATATTCAAGATTTAATAAAGTTTTAGTTAAAAGTTTTATCTCAAAATTCAAATGAGTAAACATTAATCAAAACAAAATAATCTTATATTTCGTCTATTAAAACTATTCAAATGATCATAATATAAGTAAAATTAAATATATGAATAAAATTATAAATATAATATGTGTATATATATATATATACATATTGTTTTTTCCTTAAATTATAATAAAATTAATGATATGTACATTAAAAAAAGTTACAATGAAAAATTGTAAAATTATCATACAATTTTTTTAAAAATTTTATTTTAACTACTTTTTAAAATAGTTGCAAGATATAAAAAGTCTGTATTTGTCAAAAGAGGAGGAATCAGTTCAAAAATCCATTTTATATCAAACATCACCTCTTAGATTAAAAGTACGGCATTTTTAAAAAATGACATGTATAATTTCGTTAATTGAAAAACTAATCGATACTTTATATGTATTTATGTTGGGGTAACGTGCATTTTAAAAGCACGTAAAATAAGAATATTTTGTTATATTTTATGTTCATTTAAACTTTTTCAAGATTAATAGAAAACATTTGCTAGGATTGTAATCATAAGTAGCTAGTGCTTGTACGGATTTAAGCATCAAATTGATTTGAAAACTCACTTCCATAACAATTTTATTAATTTATTTTGTTCGAATATTAAAAGGAAAAAGAACAATGATTAGAAAACTTACTTTCTTATTTCTTTTGTCCAAATATTAAAATGATTTTATTCAAATGTTTTTAGACATATTTTAACGAATAAAAGTGCAACAATATATGCATAAAGTAGATAGTCGAAGCTTAGATTTTTTTTATTCTACAAGTAAAAAGGTTGTGCCACACCATCTTAGTTGTTGTAGCTATATTTGAATTTATTAGTTGTTATCTAGGTGTTTTAGTGTTATTTTTCTATAACACATCGAATTATTATATCTGAAAGCTCTAACAATTTTTTTTTTTAGTTTTGAAAGTTTTGAGTGTTATTTTTTTCATAAAGACAAGTTACAATGGAGTAACATTGACCAATTACTTAATTATGTTAATTATTAATATTATAATGAATAAAATAAAAGAAATAATTTAGATTCTACTTAAAATTAGAAATGAAATTCTATTATAGTAATTAAAAAAAGCAATATAACTAAATTCATGATTTTAATTTAAAGATAAAACTAAGAAATATTACATAATAACTTAATACAAATGAACAATAACTTGTACATAAGATAAACAAAGTCACACTGTTATTAAGATTTCTCTTAATTACAAGTAACACAATAATATTATATTAAAAGAGTTCTTATAGCCACGTGACACTAAAAGCATAATCTTATTTAATTAGGAGACAACCATTGTAACTCAATCCCATAATTCCAAGTTTCAAGAGGGTCATCAGGCGTGAAATCTACCAAAGAAGTATAAGCTGTGCAACTCCCAATCTTGACTCTAATCTTATGAGAATTCATAGCTGAGTCTTTTAAGTAATGACAACAAAGAGTGTTCATACAACCAGATCCTTCTTCCACCTTTTTCTCAAATTGCCTGCAAATACTATGTGAAGTACAATTGAGTGGAGATTGAAGGATATTAGTAGTACAATTAAATAATAAGACAGTGTTATGTGTAGATATATTGAAAGGCAAACTTTCATCAAGCAACAAACCTCCCATTAAGAGATCAGAAGAATAACAAGTGTTTTCTAAAATAAGAGGTGGCCTAATCACAAGTTTGTTAGCACTTGGATCAATTCGAAGAATCTTATAGTAAGTTCCTGTTGCAGAAAGAAACTCCAACTGATTATCATTACAATAAACTTTGTATCTTCCATCTCCACAATTCTCATTTGTACTGAGAGGATATGGAACACTAGACTCTCCACAATCCGAACAAGAATTTAAAATTGATGCATTGATTACTAAACTAATACTAGCCAGTAGAAAAAGTTGAAGAAGTATCATCTTTCCTTGAAGAATGAGAATAGAAAGGTTCATCTCTTAATTAGAAAGTAAGAGTTATACAAGAATGTCATCTATTTATACTACCACATGACACATTTCTTTTTTGAACTCAATATATTTTATTTCAAAAGCAAACATTTTATATAGTTTTCAAAGAATGCAATGTGAGGAAATCAATAAAAATAAAAGACAAATCTTTACTTTTGCTTAGGTATTGAGTTATATTACTTAAATTACAATAGTTAGTTATTGCACATATTTGGTGAGTTGAGATGGATGATATATTTTAGTGAATAATTAATTATTATGAGTGTTATGAGTAAAATGGCACACCGAACCAGAGTCACTATATCATGGGGCCGTATTTGCCTGTTTAAGGTGCTCCCATTTCCAAAAGTGGTGTTCCAATTATTGGCTGTTCTTCAACCACTTCATGTGTCTAACACTTTAGTCAAACAATGTTATGGTTCATATCTTGCACACGTGTTGCTGCATTAAATTCAACAATTATCATTTTCTTAAGAACGATCTTGGATGATATCAAATCCCTGTCCACTACACCATTTATATACTTTTCTGCATAAATACTCTCCAAACAATTTTGTAATTATTACTTTTAGGTATAATGAAACATTAGATTTAAGAATGGATGCATATGTTGACGTTGTTTAGTTATTACTATCTTTGAATGCTTAAAGATTATGTGTTGTTGTTTCAAATGTTATATTTGAATGTTATTGTGTGTTATGTTTTTACGATTTAAAGTTACAATTTAAAAAAAATATTTTTACTAAATTGGGATATCAAATTGAAACACAAATATATGGTTCAACTTGAAAGCATCATTATTACAGAAATCAGAATTTGGAACGTGATACATCAACTAGTAAAAGAGTTATTTGTTGATTTTTATCTCAAAAGTAAAATAAAGTCTCTCTAATAATTAAATAAAGATATATTACATAAAGATAACACAAAATGTCACTGATAATAAATAAAGACGTGTTTATAATTTTCACATATGATATTAGCAATTATTTTATTTTGTCAATTTTATTGCATAATATATTTGGACTTAAATAAATCAACTACTTTCTCACTTATCAAAAGTAATGATTAAGTTTATTTAATATTATTATTTATTTAAATTATATTTAATAGAAATAATATTTAAATTTAAATATATATTTTTTAATTGATATATTAATAGAGTTGAGCTGGTTGAAATTTGCTTATATAGCACGATTTTATATTTGAATCCAGTCCGGAGAAAAAAAAAAAAAGCTAACGAGATCTTTTTATTTAATAATGAAATTTTCTGGAAACAGTATTTTTTTATTAATGCATAAAAGTACGTGAATAAATATATAAACTGAATTAATAGAATGATGAAAACTAGAGTTGGTAGAAGAGAACTTTGCGAATATTTTTTGAAGCAGGAATAGAAAGACATGTATTACGGTAGCTATGACTCGTCTTGCTCATAAAAACTTTCTATTATAAATGTATACATAAATTCATTTCTTTTTATTTTCTGTAAGTGCTTACAACATAACAGATCTTAGGTTGTTTCACTTCTTTTCTTAATATCATGTCAGTTTTGACTAAGTTAGTTTTTCATGCGCCACCATTTATCTTCCTACGATATTTTTATATTAATAAATGTAATAGATAATTGATTGATACTTTTAATATATATACATCATTTAGTTATATTTTTATTGCAATTAAATTAAAATAAATTTGACAAAAGAAAAATACACTCGTATATACTTTTAACTTATGGTTAGTTAGTTAGTTATAATTAATATATATTATAATTTGATCACACAAATTTAATCCCGCACGAATCCAGCAGAGCTACTGGAAGAAACATTAATTATATTTGTGACTTCTACTCTTAAATAAACAAAATGATTCACACAACCACACTTCTGATTATGAATTGTCGTTCATATTTTGTTTTGTTGTTTTCGTTCTCACTTCATTCAACATCAGTGGCGCTTATAGACCTTATTTACTGCAAACAAACATTTTTTCACAGAAGGAAATGGTGAGATCTCTCTTTGGTTTGATCCCACCACAGATTTTCGTAATTACACGCTTCTCGGGAACCAAACACAAGTAGTGTGTGTAAGTTTTTTTTTTTTTTTTTTGCCTTTTTTT
>Ga0209700_101018_pt1 | contig 56872 bp, 21 predicted proteins | sample SiratroredBW_FD_187528 | JGI IMG/M metagenome (GOLD analysis project Ga0209700, IMG submission 187528) | Root nodule microbial communities of legume samples collected from California, USA - Siratro red BW (SPAdes) (version 2) | ecosystem: Host-associated > Plants > Roots > Nodule | place: USA...
TTTTTTTTTTTTTTTTTTACTTTTTCTATTATTTTATTAATTTTATTAAGAGCAACCTGAAAAATAAAAGGAGTCAGCAAATAAAATTAGCATAACAGTTCAAAAAAGAAAATGCACAAATGATTAGATAATCAACATTAGCATTTAATCCCTATTGAACAGAAATATTTGTAATTAATCAGTCCAGCTATTCAAATTTATAACCTTTCTATAATTTTTAATTATTTTTAATTAATTTCTGTGTCATTAAAGGGCATCATAAAAGACAGGGAGAAAGAGAGAGACAATATGACATGATAATACTTTAATAACAATTTTCATTTTTATTAACACACTTTAATGGATTGGGCTTGAGCAAATTGATTTTATTTACTTTTTTTCCTCCTTTTTATGAAATTTATTTTAAAACTTTATTCATATAATAAAATGAAACCAAAAATCAGTTTTCTATTTATTTAAATGACAAAATATGATAAAAATTAAATAACACACATTTTTTATTTTAATTTTTTTTTTATTATTATTATTTTTATTTTGAAGTAACTTTATTTGTCCGGACAAAATTGGATGTTGACACTTCTTATTGCAGAAACTTGGATATTAACAGAATATAATAATTTTTTTTAAAAACATTATCACCAAATTGTATTAAGGAAAACCATTATAAAACCTTCTTAAAAAATGATATATATATATATATATATATATATATATATATATATATATATATATATATATATTAATTAAGAGATTGAAAAGTTATAATGTGATTTATGAATATGTCTGAATATATAAAATTAGGATAAGTTTAAAGGTGTTTAATTAATCTATACTTTTCAAATATATAAAAAAATCTATTTTAATGAATTAATAATATTTGTTTATTTTTTATATATTTGGATGAGGTCTTATAGTTAATAATTACTTTTAAAAGGAATAACAATTGCTTTAAATAGGATTTTTTTTTATTTTCATAACAAAATTTTAAATATAATCATGGTAGAGATGTAATCATCAATTTCAATTAACTCATAGATTATGGTTTGTTCAAATTTAAGAATTAGTTAGGGGAAAAATTGGTTGGATCAAAATTATGAACAATTTATGGCTAAACATAACATGTTGCCACCCATCTTATTGGACTTTTAGATTATTAAAAAAAATTTATTGTTCAGTTAAAAAATTCAATTATATCATTGATGTCAGAATTATATTTATACATATTTCCACATAATTAATATATATTTATACATTAATATATATATAATACTTTTTAATAGCTTCAAATTTGTATCAATATAAACAATTTTAAAACAATAATAATGTGTAAACTTTTTCATATAAAACTGTTAATTATATAAATAAAATAAACTAGTACAAAATATATTATATGTAAAATATGTACAAAATAAAGGGAAAAAAGTGGACTAAAATATTTTAATAATTAGTAGTAGCTGTAAAGTAGGACAATAGACTTTTTCTACATAATAATTATATATTTATACATTAATATGAATAATACTTTTTCAATAGCTTCAAATTTGGTATCAATATAAACAATTTAATAATAATAATAATAATAATAATAATAATAATAATAATGTAATAATTTTTTTCATATAAAATTGTTAATTATATAAATAAAATATACTAATACAAAATATATTATATGTAAAATATGTACAAAATAAAGAAAAAATGGACCATTATTTTAAAAATTAGTAGTAATTGTAATTATTTCATATTCACTTGTTAAATTCTCAACAAATAATTAATTGGTTGAACAACTATAATTGAGTGGCCTACCAATGTGTCCCTTACATGAGAATATTTTGAAAAAAATATTGAATTGTCCAAGTTATAAGATAGGTTATTAGAGTTGTGGAGTTATTTTTGGTTAACTTTTTTTAAGATTTTTTTACCTAAATAACATTTTTTCTATTTTTTATTTCCCTCAATAACACTTTTTATTTTTTAATTCTTCAAATAATACTTTTTATTCTTTAATTCTTCAAATAACACTCTTTTTTATTTTTCTTTCATTTGTTTTCTAATTTTTTTTTTGTTTTTTACGGTTTTATCAATTGTGTTATTTTTTTTATTTATTTTATATTTTTCGTTTTTGTACTATTACTTCAATTGTTAGTTTTTTTAAGAGTTATTAAAAATTTTAATTATTAGTTGATTGAAATTAAATAAAAAATAATATAAAGAATTGAGTAAACTTTCTTAAAAAATTAATACAAAGAAAATAAAATAAAATATTTTATAGATTTTTTTAACTAATTAATCATTATAAAAAAATAAATGATAATTTTTTTTTAAATTTTATAATAATTTAAATTTAGAATAATAAATTATATTGAAGATCTTTTATAAAGATATCATATGATCTTTTATAAAGATATCATTTGATTTTTTATAAAGATATTATTTGATTTTCAATAAAAAATGTAATTGATTTTTTAACTAATTAATCGTAAAAAAAATGATAAATTATTTTATTTTATAATAATTTAAATTTGACATAATAAATTATATTAAAGATATTTGATAAAGATATCATTTGATTTCTATAAAGATATCATTTGATCTTTATATTATTTTATTTTTTATAAAGATATACTTTTAATTGAAATAACAGTTTTATAATTTATTATAATTTTTTCTTTTTATTTTAATTTCATTACAAATTACTATTACAAAATTTTATCTTTATCAAAAATCAATTATATCTTTATTGAAAATCAAATAATATTTTTATAAAAAATCAAATGATATCTTTATAAAAGATCAAATGATATATTTATCAAATATATTTAATATAATTTATTATTCCAAATTTAAATTATTAGAAAATATAAAATAAAATATTTTATCATTTATTTTTCTATTATGATTAATTAGTTAGAAAAATCTATACAATAAGTACACTTTGGGTATGCACTTCATAGGCTTTGATTTACTGGGAATAAATAAGAAAGAAAACATTATCTCGAGTGTGCTGTAGGTGACTATTATTTAGAATATTTGGATCCATAAAAATAATATAGTCTTTAGAAACAAAATCCCAGATTCAGAGGAAGTTTTTGCTCTAATATAAATTAAAACTTGGACTTGGGTTACAAGTAAACACAACTAAGGTAAAGTTTACCTATTCTTATTGATGTTTGAATTCAGTAAGGGTCAGTTAGTATGCAGCGCTGCTGGCCATATTAGTAGAGGCCATTTGGTTTAGTTTAGGACAGATGATTTTGGAAATGTAGATTAGCCTAACTGATTGCCGAAAGCGGGATTTGTTTAAATGTTATTTGCTTATTTAAACTTTTTGTTGCTTCAATAGTTTTGTTGGTAAATGGCAAAGGAACTGGGTTTTGATGCACGTGATAACTAAGAGAGCTTGAAATACAAGACGCACACAGTAGTTGATACAGAAAAAAAAAGGATTGATGTTTTTATTAAGTATTTAAATGTGGGTTTAATTTTCACATTAGTTAGAAACGAAAAAGTTAAATATCATCCGTAAATTTAATATTTTAAAATTTTGAGTTGAAAGTAATATCATTTTCTTATATAATTTAGCTCAATTTTTATTATTTGAGATATCCCGATATTTCCCTTACAGATTTTCTCAACAAATTTGACAATAATTTTACATAAATTAGCTTTAAGAAATGTGTCTCTAATAAGTTTGTTTTGTATACATTGGAAGCCAAATCACGTAATCTAGTTGATTGCATTTCTTTACGTGAGATAATTTGTATGTGAAATAGGTAACAGTTTATATCTTCAAAGATAAATTTTGCGGGCCAACTTCTTCAGAGCAAACCTATCTTATTAAATTCTTTAGTAATAGTTTCGATATGCTTTGTGTTTTATATGATTGGAGTATCCTGAATTACTTTTATTTATATATTTTTTATTGTCAAAAGAGAAAATAGTAAAATACAAAATTCAAACATAAACCTAAAAATTATAACACATATGTATTATTTAATTAGAAAATAATAGAAAAGTTCATTTCTTCAAATTACTATCGATTATCATCAATTCCTGTTCTTTCAACCAAATAGTGTGGATATATATAATACCTTATTCAGTAAATCTATGTCATTCTTCTTACCGATATGGATATATATAATACTTTACTCAGTAAATCTATGTGATTGTCACAAATTTTTATTCAATAAATCTATGTCATTCTTCTTATTAATACTGTGTATATATATAATACTTCATTCAGTAAATCTACGTCATTGTCACAAATTTTTATTGAATTTATCCAAAGTATTTAACTTTTCATTGAATATATTACAAGAATTTTTATTCATTTTAAAGATTAACTTATTTATATTTGATATATATTATTATAATAATAAAACTGAGTGATATTACTAAGTCATGCATTGGTTTCTCTCTCTCTCTCTCTATATATATAAGTTAATTTCGCTTAAAACCCTAATAAAAATACACCTTTAGAACTAAAAAATATAATATTATTGTCACAAATTATAACGCTTAGAAAAGTTTAATAATAAATAATAATAGCACACTATTGTAAGTTAAAAACTTAAAAAGTATTAGGTTAGACAAAACTTCACGTTAAGAGCATGGGTTTGATTTTAGGGTTTAAAACAAACACACTCTACAAATTTGTGAAAGTGAAAGAGCTAAAGTGTTAAAACAAACACACCACAAGTCTACAAATTGAACCTAAAAGCTGCAAGTTGCACTAAATCTGATTCCATCATTTTGTTAATGTGAAAACGGGAACCATGGCCACAAAAATTTAAACTTTGGTTGTGGAGGCTAAGTAAAAAATGATTCACTCTTGTCTGTCTAATAAAAGGATTCTGTCAAAGAATAGACAAAAAGGAAAAAAAAAAAAAAAAAAAAAAAAAAAAAAAAAAAAAACAAAAAAAAAAAAAAAAAAAAAAAAAAAAAAAAAAAAAAAGACAACACAAAGAAGACCACAGGAAATGAAATGGTTTTATCTAGAAAGTGTGCCTTCAAGACAATCTTTGACAATTTGTTAAGCCTGGCATATTGATCTAGAAGAACACTGACTAAGAATTGGGCTTTCTTTATGAAAAATAAAATCTATCAAAATACAAACAAATTAGATAAAAAAAAAGAACATTATTTATGAGATGAAAGGAATATATACTTTATCTAATTAAAAATTAGATCACTTTAGTTCTACCTTGTATATATTAGATTTTCATAAAAATGATTATCAAAATTCACTCAATTAAAAATCAAGATAAACTGCTTCAACAATCTAAGAAATAATTAGCTTTAACCCGATCAACCATTTAATATTCGTAATCTAAAGCAATCCCTCTAAAAAAATTCAAGGTCGGTCAGAATTTTTTCTTTTTAACAATTTTTTTTATTAAAAAAATTAATATTTTCCAAATATTAGTAAAATCATATTATAAGTTATTTTTATCACTCAGATAAACATATCAAACTATTAACTATGAATTTCATGAACACATAATCTTATAAGTATTTAAGGAAAAAAATAAAGATATTTCTCAAAACTCAATTTAGTTGAAATAGATCATGTAAAAAATTACAAAATGCATTTGCTTAAAATTAAAGATAAAAATTATTAAAGAAATAGATAAAATTATTAAAGTAAATAATTATAAATAAATATAAAAAATATTATACTAACTTGTTTATCTGTAAATGTTTCCAAAGCTTAAGAATTTATAATTTAAGAATATATTTACACGTTTAAACTCTTAGTACATAATATACTTTTTATAGAATACAAATTTAGTAATCCATAATTTCCTAATCACTCTTCATAATGATCACTATAACACGTATTTATACTTTTATTATATTAATATGTACATATTTATATATAAATTTATTATTTTATTAATTAAAAAGTAGAAAAATAATATAATTTAATATATATATATATATATATATATATATATAATTTTGTAAAAATAATATTAAAATAATTATATAACCATTATTTTAAAATAAAAGTTATCTAGTTATTTTAAAATAAAAAATATTATTTAAATATTTATTTTATTAAATAAATATATTATATTTATTAAAATATACAATTATATAATTAAAAGATTTCTGTATAATAAAATATAAATAAAGTGAAATAATGTGGTTAAGTGGGTCAAAGATATTTACTGGACCAATCCATTTTACTTAACTAGGACCAATCCATTTTGGCAGTTGCTTCCTACACTACATAAATTCTAACTTATGCTATATAATATTTTTAATACCAAATATACCCTTGACGTATAGTTTTTTTGTTTTTGACAGTTTCACTAGTTTCCTTTTATTATATAACAGTTTTTTCTGTCTTTAAAAATATTATCAAATTAGTTATTTAATTTTTTTATTTTTATAAATCTAAAATATGAAAGCTAAATAATTTAAAATAATATTGTAAGAATTAAAAGGTACTAAAATAATTTAATATTTATTAGAAATCAATATATAAAAAATGAATATTTTTAAAGAATAAATAAATCTTTAAATAATTATTTACTTATAATTTAATGTGCATTTGAATAGAAATAATCAGATAAAAAATAAATATTTTATTAATATATCTTTTTATATTTAAATTTTAAAATAAAAATATCGAAAATGTTTTTGATATTTTAAAAACTTGTACAATGCATATTACAATTTAGAATAATAGAATAGTGCAGGAAGCAACCGCCATCCATTTTACTTAACTAGCCTATTGAATTTTGGGCTATTGCATTTTGAATTTTCATTATTTTAATACGCACCTCGATTGAGGTGGTGAAAACACCTTTTTTCTGTTATTGAAAATATATTTTAAATTGTATAATTTAGAAGATAATTTTAAATTTAAATATAAATTTTAAATTATATAATCTGAAATATATTTTCAAACAATACAATGAAACTCGAAAAAGAAAAGTAAATTTAGAATATTTAAATTTATGGGGGTGCAAAGCCTGAATTTTGATTGCTCAAACCTGGCCCTAATTTTGAATATTCATCTTTTAATAGCCATATTTTCACTGTTAACACAATCATTTTACAGCGAATAGTGTACGTTTAATTTCCACAATTGTTTATACAAACATAGATTCTTAAATTTACTTATTTATTATATGGTTTCATACTTTAATTTCCTCCATAATAATGGTATTCAGTCAACATTACTTGTCGACCACCGACAACACACGTAGAATTAATTTAGTTTGAAAATCGAATGTTGAATATTTGAAAAAAACTTTATTGATGACACTAATCTTAATTCATTTGACTAATATTATCTCTGATGGATGACACACAAATATACTTTGGTAAAAGAAAAAAAAAATCAACATTCTATGGTCAAATTTGGGAGTGCAGGGTGGCACTATTGAACTCAAGTTGCCTTGTGGCTTATGGCAAATACTTCGTCAACTTTCCCAACTCCATAATATGTGAACACATAACAATTTTACATCAATTGTCCACCTCAAAATCAAGTATTCCAAAGAATATGTAGATAAAAATCGAAAGAGGAAAAATAAAGGAAGCACAAGTATTAATTTTCCCATTTAATGACTAATTATTATTGTTGAAAGTGGCTAAAGCTCGTCTATTCTATTTTCACGATCAAATTATTTATCTATTACTAATTTATTATATATTATTAAAGACAGAACTTGCAACAATGACTTACGGTCTAATATATCATTATATATGATAACTTTTATTTAACTGTCCTTTATAATAAAATATATACATAAATTTTTAAAATATTAGTTTAAAAATTATTAGTTTTGCAGACTTAAATTTAAGATTTTACACCTTCTATTTGACTCAACATAATGAATCACGACATATGTTAGAATATTTTTGTGGAGGAACTGTACTATGTAAATATTTCTTTATTCTATCGCAATTTTATATTATTTTGCTGGATTTAAGATTAATCTCACTTTTATTACTATGATCATTCTTAATCTAAATAAGTTTTGATACATAATGGAATCAAACACGCTTCCCATGAGAGAAAAAAAGTTATTTTTACACTATTATTCTCAGTATACGTTCATTTAACACCTATCTTTTTTAATAAAATATTATATACAAATAAAATAATAATAATATATATAAGTGTTATATCAACGAAAAAAAACAATAATATCAAAATATAAGGGAGTGATATTTAAACACTATTATTCATTTTTTATATTTATATAACACTCGTATATATTATTATTTTATTAATGTATAATATTTTATTAATTAAAATGAGGGTCAAATGAAGATAGGATGTGAATACTAGTGTTTAAGTAATTTTTGTCCAAAATATAACCATCCGTCACATAATTCGTCTGTGTGAACATAAAATGTCGATTTCATCATTATTGTATTCCATTTGTCCCTATTTATGAAATAAATTTTAGAAACTTTTTTGTGCTTTTTATATGACCTTTTTGTAGTTGAATGATGTGTTAAATTTTTTTTTTTTCTAAAATACCGTTAGTGAATTAGCATACTTTTACCTGAAATATTAAAATGAATGATATCAAATTTCTTTCTTAATCTGATTTGATAATATGAACAGTTAAAAATATCATACATTATTTTAACTTTAAACATGATAAGAAATAATTTCGAAATAGCAACATAAAAAAAAAATTAGCGTTGACCTTGGAAGCCTCCACAGTGTTTTAGGGTATATGAGAAATTCAACTTGCGTGTTATTACACTTTTCCTCTTCTATAAATGCCTTCTTCAGTTTTGCTGTTTCTCCCACAGCAAAAGAGAATTTGAAGTTGAGCCTTTTTGCTTAACAATGGCACTCTCATTCTCCTCTATGAATGTCTTTCTCTCCACCTTCTTATTCTGCATGTCTTTGGGGGCTGAAGCTCGTAGATTACCCGTTTCTTCTGTGGTTAGCGAAGAGCTTTTTGATTCCATTTTCCTACACAAAGACAACGCTGCATGCCCTGCTAAAAACTTCTACACCTATGATTCCTTCATCATGGCATCCAGAAGCTTCCCTCGATTTGGCTCTAGTGGAAGTTTAATCACACGCAAGCGTGAGGTTGCTGCGTTTCTTGCTCAAATTTCGCGTGAAACCACTGGTGGGTGGCCTACTGCACCCGATGGACCCTATACTTGGGGATTGTGCTTCAAGGAAGAAGTTAGTCCTCAGAGTGATTATTGTGATTCCAGTAACCAACAATGGCCTTGTTACCCAGGAAAATCTTACAAAGGAAGAGGACCAATTCAACTTTCATGGTATATATACATGCATTGTGCATATATAATATTTGACTATTTCTTTACTATATTTGACTATTTTTTGTTTAATTTATTAAGTATTTAAGTGTAAGTTTAGTTTATATTAAAAAAGGTTAAGTAATATATAAAAAAAAAAAAAGAGTTACAGATTTAATATCTTAAGATTTCGTATTAGAATGATGTAATTCTTTTGTACGAGTCTCATTATTATAAGATTTTGCATTAAAACTGATGTCATTTGTATGAGTGTGACTGAGTTTTTATTCTTGTTTGAAATGTTTTACCATGTTAATCAATTGAAATACCCTAGACATTATCTTGGAAGTAATTATTGTAAAAAATAAAGAAGTTATGCGCTTGAACTCGACATCTCACGTACACTGTGTGCTATTAGGTTGTTTTGTCTGTTAAATCTAACAATGTTGTTATAAATTTATAATTTATGATTAAGTAGTAAGGTGAAATATCTTTATAATGTGCATTTGTTTGGATTTATGACTAATATTTATCGTTTAAGCTTTTCATGTGTCAATGTTGATGAAATTGTGATAAAATATGGTGCAGGAACTATAACTATGGAGCAGCAGGAGAGGCCCTGGGATTTGATGGATTGAGAAACCCTGATGTGGTGTCAAACAATTCAATGATTGCCTTTAAAACAGCTTTGTGGTTTTGGATGACAGAGCAAAAGCCGAAACCTTCTTGCCACAATGTGATGACTGGAAAATATGTGGCCACAGAGGCTGATATAGCAGCTAATAGAAGTGCAGGGTATGGCCTGGTGACTAACATAATCAATGGTGGACTTGAATGTGGAATTCCTGATGATTCAAGGGTGAATGACCGCATTCAATTTTTCAAAAGATATGCAACATTGTTTGATGTAGATACAGGGCCTAACTTGGATTGTGCATATCAAAAGCCCTTTTAATCTGTTTCTTAATTATTATTTTTCTTTTTCTCTGCCAAAAATTCAATAATAATGTACTCAGCTTCTGATATGGTATACCCAGTGTTTTAGATTGCAATATTATAATAGGTGAAAAATAAAATAAATAAGGTTATTTTGCATTCCTTTTATTTAGGTTAACAATCATAGATTATTTTTTTTTTTCATACATCACATGGAATTTATTAGAAAAAAAGAAAAAAAAATCATGAAACTAGATCAAAGTCATCAAAGAAAGTAACAAAGTAAACAATCAAACTTATCCACGATAAAAATATCAAGAAAGTAATATAACAAAACTAAGGAAAATTGCAAAAGAATTAGAAGAGATATACCTCTTATGTTAAAAAAAATAAAAAACAAACTGATGTGCACCAACTCCTCCATCATTTTTTTTATAGTGTTCACTTTAACAGGTTTTTTAGTAGTATTTGAGGCACCTTCCAGTTTTTTAAAAGTCTGAAGACACTCCTTCAACTCATCTAACAAGGAGACCTATGTTCCACTTGATTGGCCCAATACTTAGAAACTAACTTACACTTCTCAAGAAATGAATCAATAGTAGTTAAGTGCATATCAGAAGGACTAAAATGAAACCACTAGACTTGCAAACCAACAGTCACCATGACATCAAGCTTAACCCCAATAGATTCATGAGAAGCTATATCACTGGACTTGCCAGGTGAGTGTACCATATCATCATGACTATCTACTCACCTCATAAAAACCAAACTCTACATATCAACATCTTATAAGGAATTCTCTTAAAAAATAACATGTTTAGCACTATTATGATATATTTTTGGAACAAAGATAGTAGAAGTAACCAAGGAACAATTAATATCAACAATATACAACCAAGGAACAATTAATATCAACAATATACGTATTGTCATGCTTATCACGGGACAAGTTTTCATCTAAAACAAGAAATTTCGAAAAGAAATTTGAAAGAGTCAAATCAAACGGGTGATCTAAGTCACCCTTAGGAAAAACAAGTTGTATTTGTTCAACATTCTAAACCAATGCTGATAATCATCAACAACACTTGACATTATTTTCTAAACTATCTTCCTTATCAGAGCCATTATTAGGAGTAACAACATCACATTCTAAAGAAGATGGTTTAAAGTCATTACCAACAATAATATTAGCAATATTAACCACGCTGGTATGTAGATTTACTTTTCCTCCCTTATCCCCAATTTGAACTTAGGAACATAACATTGTTTAGACTTTGCTTGTTGATCAGACCTATCACTTTGAGTACCGTGCTTGGAAGCATATGGCAAATTATTTTATAAAATGAGCAAAAAGGTGGAAGTTGTTTATATTCCATGTGAGCCACAAAGGCAAAGCCTGGATGCTCAAACAAAAGTTGTTGTGATCATGGTAGTTAAAATCAATAGTTTAATCGTAAAATCGTAAGAATTTACGATTTTACATACTCTGTGCGATTCAAATTCCACACAGATCGTTGTACAGCAAAATCGTCCGGATCGTCGAATAAAATTGTGAATAAAATTGTAAAAAACGTCTAATCCCAGTTTATTTATTTCGTGTATCAAATGGTTCACTTTCTTGAGTCTAATTTTATTCAAAATTAATGCATTATGATACCTGTTGTCACCTAACACCACCTAATTAAAATTAAATTAATGCAATGCAATTAAAATTTAAACAAAAAATAAAGAGTCTCTCCACTTTCACTCCTCATTCCAACCCCATTAAAATTAATGCATTAATGCAATTAAAATTTAAACAAAAAATAAAGAGTCTTTTGACCTTTACTCCTCATTCCAATCTCATTTCAAATAAAAAAGTCTTTTTAGTTTCTCTGCACCCCCTCTTCAAATAAAGAGTCTCAGTTTCTCTCCACCACTCTTCAAATAAAGAGTCTCATCTAATTTCAAATGAAGAGTCTTGTTGTTTTGCACATTGAGATATCTTAGATCTCATTTCAAATTTAATTAAAATAAAAGTAAATTAATTTAATTAAGGCAAATGAAGAGTCTTTGGAGTTTACTCCTCCTTCTTATTGTCTTGTTGCTTGATTGGGTTTTATTTCAAATCTAATTAACATAAAACTAGGATAAATGAAGAATCTTTGTTCACTCTTTCTTTTTGGTTGGATTCTATTTCAATTTTAATTAAAATAAAACTAAATTAATTTAATTAAGGCATTTTAACCATCCCTTAATTCTAAAACCTCAGTCACACTCACATATCCAAGGTCATTTGAGCATACACTAACAAGATTTTCTTGGACTTCTCCTTATTAGCCAGAAAACAAATCATACTCCACAACTCACACACTTGGGCAATATAGATTTAAATGACACTCTTAATTCAAATGGAGAAGATGAACACTTGGTTGAAGGTCAAGTCCAAGGTAGTGTGGAAGATGATGATGTTCTTGTCATCCCAACTTAGAGGAGGAGAATGTTTTTATTGATGTGCTTCATGAAGGAGATAAAACTAATGAAAATTCTTTTAATTTTCATTTTAATGTGAGTGATTTATATTAGATGAACTTAAGTTTTATTAAGTATTGTCAAAGTAGTTGATTTTATAGACTTAAGTTTGATGAAGTACTAACAAATGAATTGATTAGTTATGTGTGTATATTTAGTTTGTGTTTATAGGGTTGGTGACTTTAATTTGGATCTCATTTGGGCACTAGATATTTTTACATAGATTTTACATTATTATTACTCCCCCATAATATATCCAACACATCAATTAATCTTTTTAATTACTTAATTACTTTTCATGTAATACATTAAGTAAAATAGAAAAAGTGTTACTATATAAACTTAAATAGTTTTGTATCAAAGTTGAATTATCTCTCAAATACTTTTTTTAATTTCTTTTATTTATTTATCTTTTTACAAAAAATATTATATATATATTTAAAAAAAGTAAAATATACGATTCGTGTTACGATTTTATGATTTACGATCTTATGAACCCTCCACGATCCTACTCAAAATCTCGATTTTAACTACTTTGGTTGTGATAGAGAAGAGAGCAAATATCCACATCAACAAGCAACCGAGCACAAAAGACAAGGATTTTCTTTATAGTACAGTTATCTAATACATAGAAGGGTACCAACCCTCTTAGTAAAGAGAAAGTAGCATGAGGTTGTCAATACTCCAAAGTGAGAACATGAATTCTAATTCAACATTGTGTCTTTGTATACTTGTTGGAATGAAATCCCTATTCTAAACAAAGACTTGCAAAAATCCTGAAAAAAGATTCAAAGTTCCAAATTAAATTGATTTTTAATATAAATATAAACACATTTATATCACAAATCAGACGGTATAAAAATGTTCTTCTAAGATCAAGATGACCCTTATAGAATGATGAGGTTTTCTGTTTTAAGTCCTGAAGTTCCTAAATGTCTTTGGTTTTTGGTCTTAATCTACGAAGGAAGGGGTATTTGCAAAAAAACTCTAACGCTAATATGTAGTAACTTGTGTAAAGACAAGAAAACCCCATCCTTATACCTTGAAATGATCACTTATTTATACTAGTCTTATTGGACCTTTTACTTGTACGAACTTTTGGTGAAATGCTCCTAATTATGCTTTTGACATTACTTAGACTCAAAATTTATGTTAATTATATGTTATTAGTTAATTATTTTGGATAATGCTATAAGTTTATTATGAATTATGTTAAGTCTTTTATAAGTCGGGATAAAGTAGTATTGTGGTACTATCAATAAATAAGATGATCCCAATATCCATGTAGTAAATAAATTTCATAAAACTAATTTTATAAAACATATTTGATTCTTACATGTAAAATAACTTAGAATTTACTCATTTTATTAAAAAAATTAGAATTAAAAGTAATTAAGGGAAATAAAGTAGTAAAGTATAACTATGAAGATGATGAAGTAACAACTTAAATTTTAAAATGTTCTTAAACAAAGTGCAGGAAAAGGAAAGTTTGAATTATTATAATAAATCATAATTGAAAAGTTTAACTTGATAGATTAAAAGAAACAAGACAAATGCAATTTTGAGAATAAATGATAAGAAAGATGAATTACTAAAAATAAAAAGTAATTTCAATAAATAAATAAAAAATTGGTGATAAAAAATATATAAGTATTCTCTTACCTTTTATTACCATTATAGAATATAAGTAGAGCAAAATTTTTGTTACCTTTTAATTATATATATATATATATATATATATATATATATATATAATTTTCAACAGTAATATAGTTGTTTTATTTGCACAAAAAATATACTACATTTATTTGAAGATCCATCTTTTAATGAACAATATATTATTTTGGACTCTTTCACGTACTTTTATAATGTCTTCATCCATTAATAATAAACAACAACAGTAATAATAAACAGGAAAACTTCTCCTTTGATGTATTATAATAAATAATTTCTGTCGAGATTTTTAGTCTTTCTATCTGTATTATAACACAATTTTTTTGATAAATAATATAATAATTCTTTTACATTTATTTTTAACCAATAACCCTATTCTTGTGTTAATAATTATTTTCTTGATATATATTATTCTCACATCAAGATAGGTTTATTTTGATAAAATTTTATTCTTTAACTTAGGTCATTTTTATTAGAAGAGGTTTTTATTTAATTTTTAAAAATTCTATCCCGTCGCATTATTTTTAAGACTTTTTTTTATAATTTTTAGAATATTTCCACTGCAGGTATATTATACATGAGGTCATAAATTTAAGATATTCAACTTTATAAAACATTTATATTAAAGTATGTTCGCATTACATAAATTTAAGATGTTGAGTGGTAAATATAAAAGAAAAATCGTTTTTTGTGTATGTGAAATATATATTTTTATCAAGAATTAAATAAACATTAAGTAGAGTGTAAGTCTTATTATACCTTTACATTTGATATATCTTAAAAGGGATATGGCACATTGAAACCTGAAAAAATAAATGAAGACTTAATTCTTGCCATGGAGATTAAATAAAAGTGATTTGATTTTTGATAAAAAATTTCTACCAAAAACACCTGGTTAGTGGGATTTTCGTTAGAAATTTATTTCAAGTTTATGAATATAGAATTTCTACTTTTATGATCCGCTTTGCCCTTATTATTAGATGCTATGCCAAAAGAAGCACACAAGATGACAAGAAAAACAAACGATCAAAGTGAAACCAACACATGGATGCTGTCATTTCATAAAATCTTTGCACTTTATCTGAGGCTGATTCTTTTGACCTTTAAAAATGAGCACAGTTAATGTGTCTTCCAATTATGGAAAACAAAATAGTAAGCAAATTTTTGTGAAAAGAATTCTAACGGAGAACTTTGAGAACTACGTTAAAAGGATGTAAAATATGTTTTGGTAGTTTAGCAGTCTATTTATTTTGTGCCATCTTGGGAATTTGCTGGGCCAACACCTTTCAATGTCATAATAATTTGGGTCAAGTGAAGTTACATTGGGCAAAGGTTGGAACCTGTCTTCTACCAATCTACATGGATGGGTCTTTATCTCATCAGAGAATTGTGCATACATATTCTGTAAGTGTCTTTGTAGAATTTATTAAATGATTAGACAACTACCCAAATCAAATTCATTCCATTCCCCAATTAAATTCTAGTTTTGTCTGGATCAGATTTGTATATATTGACTAATCAAAATCAAACATTTGTGTGAATGAAATTCGAATCTAAACAGCAAATGTGTATATAGACTAATCAAATCAAACAATGCATATGAATAATAGTATAACATTACTTTATTGTGCTCGACATTCTTTTATGTCTGTCCCTTTATTGCTCCTTATTCCTCGCATACCATCTGTTTCATCTTTGCCTTCTGTCATCACCATATATTTTTGTGCAATTTTCCTTTCGTTTATTGATTTTTTTGTGTAAGAGAATGCCGAGGAAGAAATTATGTCGGTAACGAGAAAAGCTTGAAGCCCAAAATAAGGTAAGCCACTGGAAACTTAGACACAAGGCATTTTTGCTTTTTGTTTTCATATAGAAATTTTATAAGAGGATGAAAATAAAAAAAAAAATGTAATAATTTTAATTATATTACTTTTGAAGCACTTTTATTTCAAAATCTCCTAATTTTGGAAGATTTGAAAAGTTTTAAATATCTCAATAAAAAGGCAAGAACATTATTTGAACTCTTTTTCCTATTTCCTTTTTCTTTTGATTTTTCTATTTCTCATTATCTGAACCCTTTCCAATAGAGCAGTGATACTTTGACACTGCAAACAGTAATTTACTTCTATTTAATACTGAAAAATAATATTATTTTATTAAAATAGGTTTTGTACAGTAGTGTCAAAGTATATTTATTCTTTCCAATATCCAAAACATACTCTAAGAATATACATCACTTTGATAATGGATGACCACTGACATTGAATCTCACTCTACCGGACTAAATTTAAGTCACAAAAGAACCAATCTTTTGTCATATGTAAACATTTATCACCCGAATGTCTCGACCCTTGTGATCTTCAACCTTTTTACAGCTGAAAGGAACATCCTACATGACCAAAAGGCAAGTACATCAATGCTTAAAATGGAAGAAAATATAAAAGCTCCATGGAGTAATGGGTAGAATTTTGATCTTAAATTGAACTAAACTAGGTTTTGTTTGAAAGCAAATGTTTACTTTTATTCTATTAGTAATTTTTTATCAAAAAAAAAATGGGAAAAAAAATGTGTTGGTAAGAGAAAAATTATGGTTAACTTACTCCCAAGGAACGTCCCCAACCATAATCAAATCTCCTTCTCCATCTTCATAAGTCAAAACATGACATCTCTCTTGTTGCACTCCATCCATCTCAGTCCCCCCTGTGAAAAACAGCCACATTCCTTTGTTATTATTGTGCTACGTACACAAAGTAAAAATAATTAACTATGAGAGAATGATAGTATTATAGATTATACACAGAATGGTGGTGTCAAACATTTGTTCGAGGGTCTTTACTAACTCGTGATAGCCATCATGAGCTAACAAATTGAGCTTTCTACCAATTGGAATGCCTTCCATGTACACCTTCACAAAGAAGCTGCTATGATCGCTGCAATCATTCACTTCAGTAGCTTGTGAAAAACTACTTAGATGTGGCTGCATCGGTTGCCAGTGCCCCCTAACATATGAGAATGGCACAAATATATACTTGAGAGGGTGAAAAACTTCAAGCTAGCCGCAAAAAATAACCCATGATGTCATAAAAGAGAGTTGCTACAACTACCCTTCAAAATCTAAGAGCTTTGATACTGAGTCAGTATAGTTGAATGAGTTTGAACATACCAAATGAGGGATATAGAAAGAGGGTTTCTCAGTAACAGTACCAAAGCCCTTAAATTTCTGAGGGTACCATTTGATGATGACAAAGACAAATCATGTTTTTGCAGATACTCTATATACAAACCCTGAAGTGGAAGAGCCAACATGTTGAGTGGCGGAAATGCTGAGTCCAAGCCTAAGATCTGTGCGAAGGTCTTGACTATGTTGGTGTGTGAGAGAGGAAGCAGTTGAATTGGAAGGGTTGTTCCTGCAGCTGGTGATTGAAGAGGAGGAAGAACTAGAGGCCTTGCCCATTGTGGAAGGAACTAGTTGGGTAGATTACACATGAAGCCGCCACATTAAAGGCCTTAAATAAAGAAAGCAAGAAAGAGAGAGCATGAGAAGGCTGTGAAGAAGACTTTTTCAGCTGCTGCGCCACCCTCCATTGGCCACTCTCTTCTTTTTCTTCCTCCCATGCAATTGGTAGACCAAAAATGTCGTCATGGTAGCCGACAACTACACGTGTAAATAAGTAAAAATCAACATAGTATTTATACTATGTCAACATGTTTTTTGTTTAATAATTCAGCCTTCATAAGAATATTCGGAGTAATTAGTTGGTCAGTTAATAGTATCGCACGTTGATGCTGCATACAGATTTGAGTTCATCAAGACTTTTGTGATTAAACACTTCAATCAGTGGCCATTTGAAGACGATTTTTTTGGCAATTACTATAGAGACAATAGTTAGACACGGCTTGTGGCCAGTAATACACTGATTCTGTTCTGAAGAGGATGGAATGAACCTAATTGGACCATTGGTTGGATGAAAATTGGGGTCGACAAGAGGACATTAATGTTGATCTCTGATACCTTGTATAAACATGTAATATCCACGTAATCAGTGTTCAATGGATATAATCATCGTGTTGCTCGTGGGGATCTTGGTTGTAGAGACCAAATGTATTATTTTCCAATGTATTATGGCATTGGTGCAAGTGAAGTGAGGCTACAAATACTGCTACGTACCAAGGAAAACACATCACTGTTTGAACAGCAGAGAAACATTTAAAATATGAGAACAGTATTTCTAGAAGTATTGCCTCACTCCTTTTGAAGAATTAACATTAATATCCAAAATAACATATTCCCGTCTAGCCATCTGAGACTCGATGACCATCTACCAACTAAGATTAAAGTCTAATCACGTAATTAGTAAGTATTACAAAGTAAATAATCCATAAACCACGATTAAGAAGATCTTAAAACATACTTGACTTATTTTAATCATTTGTACAAGTGGAGATTCAACACGATTGGTATAAATAGGTAAGCATTCTATGATAAAAGATAATAAATTGTTTGACTATTGTTATATATTTTCTTTATTGAACGAGAAATGCCTTGAGTATCGGAGTTCATATTGACTTTCCGGTAAGTGTACCGAGTCAAAAGTAATATAATGAATTTGAAGTACGATGTTGATTCCACAGAAAACAGTTTCAGTTAAAATTTTAGATTTCACTACTCACTAAGTATATAAAATTTGAGAACAATTTTGTTCAAAGAGAATAAAAAAACATAAAAGATAGACTACATATTAAGTTAACAAGTAACAACAATGTTTTGAAAGATTCAATAATTAAAGTATAGGAATGAACTTCATCTATCTCACTAATTTGTATTTTAGTTTGGCAAGAACACATAATACTCATAACTATTCAATATTGATGCACATATAAATATCATTCACATTGATTCCTCAAGCGTGAAATTCATAAAGAAATTTCCTAAACATTGATTCCTCAACTATCCAGTAAATTACCCAACATTAAGAACAGATGTTATAAATTAATCAATAGATCGAAACCTATTCTTAGCATTCCAATATATCAAGTATTCGCATCTAGGTCAGCTTCTTAGAAGTACTTCCCAGTTAAATCTAAGGATCAAAATCAAGACTCTATTATCAGATAGATTTCAGCAGTAAACACATGATGAAAATACCAAGATTGTGGAGAAACTGAATATTATATATAAATATCACCAAAATACAAATGAGTTTGAAAGATTACATTCATTCCCAAAGATGAAGATTTTGCTACCCATGGTAGCCATTACAAACCAAAGAAAGGAAGATTGCAAGAGAAAGTGGAGTTTGGACTTGGCTTAGAGTCACTGTTGCATTTCGTATCTTCTAACCCTTCAAAAGCTTTCTAATCTCCTTCAAAGAAGACCAAATCCCCTTCTTAAACTCATTTTCGTGCCTTGGGTTAGTAAATTCTCCCTTGAGCCAGCCAATTTTCCCTTAGGCTAAAGGGATCCTTATCCTGAAAAAATGTTTCTTGCTCAGGCAAGTCATGTCTCGCTCAAGCGAGGCCTTCAATAAAATTTCACACCTCTCTGGACAATTCTCGCCTGGGCGACCCAATCACCTCGCCAGAGCGAGTTCTTCTCGCCTAGACGAGACAACAAATGCACGTTCTCTTCATTCTGAATGATTCTCGCCTAAGTGAACTGTTCTCGCCTAGGCGAGTCTTCAACTATAACATTTTCATTCTTTTCTTCATTCATATTCCAATCTTTCATTTTCTTCATCCTTTCTAACCTGTTGTAGGAACAACTGACTCCAAAAGGGGAGATTGAATGGAGCCTGAACTCAATTCGCTATAAACAGAAACCACTAAGCAAGATTGTCCAATGCAAGAATACATAAGCACAAATGAAGCAGTTTTATAGTGGTTCACCCTAATCTCTTGGGCTACATCAAGTTCTCCCTTGAACGAATCGTTCAAGAGGTTTCACTATTTAGAAAACAGTTACAACGAGTACATAAGTCTCTCGAGGTTATAACGAGTACACATTTAAATACTTCATAATAATTTGAATAATTTTCATTATAAACAAATTTGAACGTTAAATCATAATATCATATAAAATCAATTAATCACATTTAAATACTCCATAATAATTTGAATAATTTTCATTATGAACAAATTTGAACGTTAAAGCACATCATGCTATAAAATCAATTTAAACAAAATCAATAACATAAAAATAAAATAGTAAGAAAACTTACCTCTTCATGGTCCATGTGTCTGTTACTTAATAATAATGTTAATTGCACAATGTATATAAATCATCAAATATAAATGTATACTTTTGAGTTTTGTTATCATCAAAACTTTACCAGATGATTTGATCATCTAAAGAGACTTTGGACCGTCTAATATTCAACACTTGCAATTTACACAAAAATTGGGATTAAATGATTTCATTTATCTTAGGACTCAAAACCTATATTTGGATCTAAAAACTCTCAAATTAGGGGTAATTACTACTTCAAACAACAATTAAGATCAAAAGCACTCAAGTTTTCTTATGTACAATATACTCAAAATTGGCACTTATCAGTGCAATTGCATATACCTCTGCCAATACCGAGGACTGAAGACTAAAGATTGAACAAATCAAACATAGAGAATTATTTGACTACAGGAACATTTTAGTACCCACCGTGAGGCTTAAAAAGAAGTCATATAAATGTAAAAAAAAAAAAAAAAACATAGGTGGCAGTCTCAAAATCAATGACGAAAAAAGCAGTTGAAAAGCCTACAAAGACACGTAACTATTTGGATGCAATTGAGTATGTGGGACATTTAAAACTCACAATACCTCCATTAAAATTCATCCAAGGAAAATCATATGTGTATGTTTGTTATTAAGCAAGAATAAAAATAGGAAAGTCCTCAAACAAATCTTTTGATATATAGCAGACGATATAAGAAGACTTACACTTATGTAAAGAAATGATATTGTCTGACATATTATCCTTTAATATGTCTGCACCAGTAGCAAATGACTAAAGCATGGACAACAACCTATGCTTCAAAAATACTCCCAAACTCAGTTATCTACCCATTCATAGTTGACTATGGGGCATTCTCGTCAAACCCCTTAGCCCCATCCATGGAGTTCGCTCAAGGTAAGTTAGTCTCGACACTAATTTCCTTATTATTTAACCTTATACTAACTCAAGAAAACTCACTTGAGTTACAAAAGTCGCTTAAATCGGAACTGGACATATTTATAAAGTAATCTACCACCCTCTATCAAAACTCCTGATTCAACCGAGAAAAAAATTACTATCAGAAGAGAGAAAGAAATTGTTTACCTCTCAAATGTATCTTTAACTGATACACACTCAGAAAAAGTGGTAAGAAATGAGGTGCATGTGGAACTAACAAACCATCCAATTTATAGGCACAGAAAGGAGGGAAGACGAATACAAGTGATGATCGTCAGATTGTTTCTCCATCAATGACCACAATCTCATGACTCTTTACATCATTTGATAGCGGCTAACCCAAGACGTTCCAGATTTTTCATATGTTATACATGCTCAAGCTTAGGAATTAGTATATCGTATAGGACTAACAACGTGTCGGTATTATAAAAAAATAGATTTAATTTTCAAACTTATCATTTCCAATCGAGTTTAGGGACTAGTATATTATTCGAAATGTCGACATCCTCACTTCGACATCTCAACAACACTTTCAATTAACACCTAACAACTAAAATTATAACCTAATCACATAATTAATAAATATACAACTAAAATTATAGCCTAATCACATAATTAATAAGTATAATATAGTAAACAACTCATAAAATACACTTAAGAAGACACTAAAACCTAGTTAACCTACTCTAGATATCTAGCTATTTGTATAGATAAAAGGTCTAACACAATTGTATAAATAAACATCTTAAAAAGTAATGAATCTTTTACTACTAATATATACTTTTTCTATGTTAATTAAAAACTGACTTGAACGGTGGAACGGAATTACCCCTACCATAAACCAAAATTAAATACCAAAGATAGAATACATCGAATATAACAAGTTATACTCTTATGCACGAGCTAGCTGTCCTAGACAAACTTCACCACCCTTTTCTTTCATTTATGCTGAGTTGTCGTGTGCATTTATTTCTTTCTGATGTGTTCATTTTGCATTTTATTTGCATGGCTGGTTTTCACTGTAATCAATATGAAAAGCAATTTTAGGATGATATAATAAATAAAGAACAAAAGGCCATATAATCGCTCTTGAACGTGAAGTACGTGACAAGTTTGAATATATTATTGACTTTTTTATGCCAAAAACTCGAGATCTGGTCTTTGGGACTGGCAATCAACTCGATTTGATAGCATACGAAAATAAAAAGGAAAAAGAGAATAACTTTTATGCAATATCAAACACATGTTGGAACTGGAAACACACTTTAAAAAAGTGTAATTTTATGTTTAATTTATTAGCCCTTCATTTTGAAATAATTATTACTCACTTTTACTTTATTTTAAATCATTTGTTGCTTTTAGAAAAATGTAGCAATTCTCCCCTATCAACTTTTTTTACATATACACTAAGTAAAATAAGAAAACACCATATCATATTTAATAGTGATATCTTATTTCATTTCCCTTTCTTCCAATTTATATAAAAATGAATTTAATTGTAATACATTGATACTGTAATAATTATATTATTTTCTCATAGTAAATTGTCAAATAATTAAGAATAATTGATTTTATAATATTTCTTTCAACTTTATATTAAGAGCGATTTCTATTTTTTTATACAAAAATGTATTTGCACTCTGTGCATCAAAATTAAATTAAAAAAAATAGAAAACAACCTTTTTTGTTTGTGTAACCAATAAATTTGGTAACTTAACAGAGGTAAGAAACTATGAAACTCACAGTAAAATTTGCTTTAAACTATAGAATGCCCAGGTAAGATATACAGTATATATAATTAATAAAGTTGTTGAATAGATGATGTATTCACAATGTAAGTTTTATTTTATGATCCAATCACAATCTATAAAGTTATATTGTCTCGTAATTCTTGTGTAATAAAGTAAGAACTATTTTGGCCTAAACAAGAGAAAGAAGAGGCAGCAGAGATAGTCATGGATCATGTGCATTCTTGGTTTCTTGGTGGGTGGCTTTGACGCAATTTCGCTCACCCGGTCTCATGTTGAACTTGCTTGAATGGTAGAATTAGGAAGTTGGAGGGGGGAACAAGAGCATAAATAATGACTTGGATCTAAAGATATGGGAAATGGTAGGTAAAGAGGGATGAATATATGAGAAAATGTTGAAAAGGGTGAAAAGGAAAAAAAGTAAAATGTTCCCCACCATCCCAACCACAAGGTTGCTTGGATTAGCCATGAATCTGTCATTTGGTCTCCAATACAGTGATTGTGTTGAATTAGAAAAGCAGGGTGTAACCCACATCCCCTTTTTCTTAAATACCCCTATTAGATGTGTCTTGCAATGTGAAGACCAAATCGCCCATTTTCCTTCTCCTTCCCGTTCTTCTATCATCTTGTTTTTCATTGCTTGCCTTCTCCGTCATCATTGTCCATATATCATCACTTTCATTAATTGGTCAAACTTTATTTCTAGTATCGCTTTTACATCTCCCATGTAACCATGTCCCCACGCTAACTCAACTCAACATTCCACCTTCAAAGCCCCGCTTTTTAATTAAATTTTTTTATTCAACTATATTTACGTCACCCTTGTAATTTGTATATCTAAATGAATTCGAAGACACAGTGTTGTTTTTGTTTTTTATCTGATTGAAAGACACAAGACATGCAATCATGTAACATGCAATTGTCACAGTAACATTCATTGGATTTACACACGTTAAAAGTCAAAACCTAGTGCAGTCTGAACACGGTGTATACGCGTATAAATTCATATGTACTGCATATAATGCATAAACCGCTTCAACCCTATGACGTACACAATTCGTCGCGAGTCACAAAACAACTTAAGCTGGAACGAAAATGCCGTGACATAAGCACCAAGACCTCAACGACTTATAAAATTTTCAAATTAAGATCAATACACAAGGAATCTTCCTTTTTCTCCACCTTCTCATCATCTTCGTCGAGCAAATTAGCATCAGGGGAAATAATAACATATTCATCTTTTCCATTTGACTTGTGCTGAGCATAATCTAAAGCGGGAAGACGAGAACACCTAGAGCTGTGCAGCAACATGCTAAAGAAAATTAATTTTTTTCTTTTACCGCAAGAATTGATTGAATAAAACAAATTTCGAGGACATAATCGCCGTAGAATTAAATGTATTTCAATATAAACCATAACACAGCGTTAGATCATTCTAATAATAAGAAATAATAATATACACAGGAAAAAATTACCCTCAAAATCATTTTTCAACTGATTCAATAATAAATTCAATTTAAAACTTATTTATAAACAAAGAAAGTTAATAATAACACTAAACGAGATTTAAAAGGTGTAGAGAAAAAATACGATAGACAATGTAAAATAATAATAAATCACTTTCAAGTTCATTCACACTAAATTCCTCATTAACTATTTTTTTATTATTTTCAATTCTCTTCAGAGTTCAAGTTCTCAAAATTAAACTTTATCAAACAAATATCAATTAAATTTAACATAATCTTATTAATAGTATTTAATATCTCACTTCATCTCCAAGTAAAGAAGATTATCTTTTAACTTTTAACTAAAGATATAAATTAAGATTAAGTGAATTAATTAAGAATTTTATTTAAAAAAAACAACTTAATTCTCGACACATTAAAAAAAACAAATACTTTTTCATAAAATAGATTTCGAAAAGATTAACAATAAAGTAAAATTTTTACATATAACACCGTGTTACAATTGTTTATACAACAACCTCCTTCTTAAGAATTTGATTCCTTCCCATTTTTGTGTGAAACTCATTGTTTATACCTCCTGTAAGGGCCTTCAGTGTTAGACTTTTCACTATTTTTCTTCCTCAGACTTGGAAGTGTTCGTATCACCTTTATGCTTTCATTTAATACTCTGATTGAGCTTCTAGGTTCGATTCACATATAATTTGTATTTCCAATCCAAATCAAATCTAGTTGTTTCTCTAATATCGTCAGATTATAAATATTTGTGAATCTCACAAAACCAAATCTTTGTCCGCCTCTACTATTCAGCTTTCAAAATATGACGAAACTCTTCCGCATCTCTAAAAGATTTTTCACCTATCGTATTCACTGAAAATGGAAGAAAAAGAATTATGTTCTTTCCATTTCGATTATATATGCTAAAGAAAATGATAAACTCAACCAGAAATCTGTATATAAATAGTCTCTTTTAAGGGCTTCCGTTGTATTGCTTAGACCAGAAAATCATTTTTTTTTTTTTCATCAGGTAGTGAACCCGAACTGCCACTCAATATGGTCAGATAAAAATATATGAAGTTTTGATTATGCGTGTTTACACCATTGTGTGAATCCCACAAATATGTGATGCTGAGCGTAAATGGGATCGCCCAGTCCAGGGCCAGCGAAATCGCACTTGTTTATGATTGAACTCAAGATTTTCACTACCTTTACCCTCCTACATTAGAGGGAACGAATGGAATGACAAAAATAATAGCCACCAGTCCTCCTAAATACGTGTTAAGTAGATAATGAACAAAATAAAGTGGATTTTACATTATCTGCAGTAGAAGCCACCAAAAACCTAACGAATGAATTTGAGAAACTCGGCTTATTACAATTCAATGGAACACGAGAGTTCCCAACCATTCCATGAAAACAAAAATGCCACTATTTGTACACTCTATTTGTGAGATAATCGTTTACTTCAGCTGCTGCCTCATAAGCTCCCTCAACGCATCGTCCCAAGGCAACACCAGACACATAGTTACCCCCAAGGAACAGCCCTTCAAACCCAGTATTGCTAAGAGAACTTTTAGCAACGTCTAGAAGATCAAGATGGCCAATTAAGAACTGGGGAATAGCTTGAGGCCAAAGTCTCACCCCCAATACAAATGGATCCTGGGCTTTTGGGTTTATAAGGATTTTCCTCAAATCTCGATCAACTGCTTCAACAAGTTCACTGTCCGTCTGCCATAAACAAAACAATTTAGGAGGAAATAAGAAAAGAAAGGAAACAAACCTGATTATACAGGTAGAGATGCCACTTGTTTCAAATAACAAAATGTTAATGTAGATATGTAAAAAACATATAACAGGTATGGATCCAAGCATTTGAAGTCAAATAACAGATTAATGCCTGAAACCCGCACCACCAATCATCAAGAAATAATGATGTGGAACAAGAGGTCTGGGAAACATTTCATTCCTTTTTTTTTAAATTAATTTTTATTTAAAAAAAAAAAAAAAAAACGAATACAAATGTGATAGACTAGAACAACTACATGTTATCTGTTTTAAAAACTTAAAAACAATCTATCAGTTTTTAAAATTTTAAAAACTAGAACAACTAAGTTATTTTGTTTTTCTATTCAGCTTTTTACTCTCACAACTTCCCCAACACTTCTTTGAAAATTGTTTTATAATATTTTTTAAAAACTAAAAACCAAAACCACAATCAAACACACACCCCGCTAAATTAGGGACAATTACACCTGTGACCGGAACAATAAACTTGCAATACTCCTGCAGAGAATAAACAAAAATCTCACTTTATCGGATGAGTTCGTCTGATTTTTTCTTAAATAAGTATTTTTTTTTTTAAATATAGCAAATTTATGCTTTCTTGTGTACACCTAAAATGTTTATTTTAAAAATAAGCATTTTTCTGCTTCTTTGAAGAAACAAATCCTATATACTTATTTAAAAATGACTAACAGTTCTTTACACCACCATCCCCGAAGTTTCCCAGAAAAGCTACTGTTCACCCTATTGAATGCCATAACAGCTCAACCAATTCCATATATGTTAACAGTTCATGTTTCTTATTCACCTTTTGTAAAATTCCAGTATTGGTAGCCCCTCCAATGTAATTCAAGAGTAGAACCCTTCCAGGTGGTGCTCGGTTGGGGAAAAGTGATGAGCTGTATATAGTTCCTGTCAAGCCCACAAATATGTTCTTATCATCAAACCTGTCAAAAACTATAATGCACTCCACAGTCCGCAGTTCTAACATGAATGATAATAATTAAAAAGATGTGGATCTTATGTGTTGAAAGACTTCACTTTTGCTTTATAAAATTAATACTCGCCTAATGTCTCCACTCCTTGGGTACGTGGATGCAATTGACCAAACCCCTTCAATTCACCATCTATCAGGCATTCTGATCTAATAGCTTCTTTTGGATAGGATATGGAAACTGCAGCAACTGGAGGGTAATAAAACTTTGAAAGTGCATCTGCAGCAGCAGCCTGCAAGTGATATTAAAAGGTTGTCAGGAAAAACAGCCCTCAATGTTCGCATTAGGAACTATCATGGCAAAAATTGGCCATTTATCAAACTAATTGGTTGAGATGCATTTTGTTATTTGACTTGAGTAGAAGCCCGTCACAGGAAATGTAGTTATCGTAGACAATAACTTTCATTCTCATGGGAATATGAGATACTCACCCTCGAAAACACTTAAAACATGAAACAAACACCCCTAGAGGTTTTTAGAAATATGAAAACTCCTATGCAAAGAAAAACTGAGGCCTGGAAAAACCATATCATGGATTAATTGTACCTTCCTTTGCATTATGTGTGAGGTGGCAGTGTTTGCACAGGACTCAATTATGGCTCTGAGAGTTCAGAGGATATAAAAGTAAAGACATATGCAACCATAGGCACAAAAGCATATGCACATGCATGTGTCACTCACAACACACTCAAACAGAAAAGAGCCAAAGGCATGCATACAGAGAAAACTAAGGACCTGCAATTAGGCACCAAAAAATGCCTGCTATAACTCCCACCACATCACACAATTTCAACAGGTCATATCGCCCAATTTCAAGGATTCCACCCAAAAAAAAGTCATTAATTAACATAAATTATATAATCCCCCTTTGAGGAAGAAACTTACTGACAGAGGACGCAGCAATGGACTCGCAACATGGGAAGGAATTGTAAGGACAACAGTTTTGCACTGCAAAGAAACCACACCTTCTGGTGTTTCATACATCAAACTGTACTCTCCACTGTCCAGTTTACTAATATTTAAAAGCTTCCAAGATAACTTTACTTTGTTGCCTAATCTGTCAACAGGATCAAAATTCACAAGGATCGTCAATCTGGATAATAAGAGGAAATTAACTAGAACATTGGTACAAGGCAACATTTAGTACCTAGATGAAATTGCCTCTGGTAACATGGTAAGTCCCTTCCGGAAAGATCCAACAGTCTGACCCTTTGGTTTTGGCAGACGCCTACATGATTAATTGAATTAGTGAAATACTCCATAAGCTATGGGAAAATCCAGAAACTCGGGAACAAGTAAACTATTACGGGTCTCGAGGTGGTTTTGAAGCTGCATTTCTCTCTTGTATTGCTTTGAAAGTTCCACCAATAATGCTACCACCATTTTGTTCCAGCCTCCAAACTTTGCCGAATGCTGCTTTCATACTTAATTTTGAAGGATCACCTGCATAGACCCCTGTATATAACAAAATTAAGGTAAGAGACAGGATTTTCAACTAAAACTGCTAAACAAAAAGGTAGAAAAATACGAATGGAAGAGAAAAAGCAAGATGAGGTACTCATCACTGATTAATAAGTAAAGAGAAAGTATAAGATGCAGTCAAGTCTTTTATGGGACATTGCGGCTGACTTAAATAAGATCTGCAGTAAGTGCTTGTCCAATTGATTATTTCTACATATACTTCAATAGCATTTATAAGAGGAAAAGAGGAAGAAAGAAAATAGTGATTTTGTTAATATTACTTGATAATGTGGTGAACCAAGTTTAAGCATTGTCAAAACCACCACATGTTATGAATCGTGATGAACTAACTATAACATATTGGACTTGCTTCTTGACAAGTTATTCCCCTTTCCCTGGCCACAAAAAAATTTCAAACAGGAAAATCACGCTTTCAGTTGAGTTTTACATGGTGGACCAAAGGACCACTGAATAATAATTAGAACGATACTGAACAGCCTCAAAAAGTGGTCACTTATTTTTCAAGTTTAAGAAAATAATTGCCCCATATGAAAATTTTCAATCTCAGTTTTCAAAAGACAGGTTAGACAATGCGTAAGAAACTTCATTCCAGAAATAAACTTATTTCTATAGAGGTATTACTCAGCTATCTTGATGGATTATATTTTAATGGCCAAAAACCGAATATCACTGGGTCCAAAAGTAATACAGAAAACTCAACCAGCACATAATTATGGAAGGTTTTTCAGAGGTTAACAAGAATAATAAAAGAACAGAGCGAACAAGTAAATGCTCCTACCTGAACAAAAAGGCTCTATTAATCGTTCAAAAACTTCATCACCAAGGTTCCGACGAACAAACTCTTCAACAGATTCCTCATGACCCTGTTACCTTTGTCAACATTATTTACATGAGAAAATCAAATTAAGAACATCTGCATTTCATCCTTTCGGATATTGCATTTGACACAAACATAATCAAAGAAACGAAAGAGGACACACTGGAGGAGGAGGCCGAATTCCAAGCGCACCAAAGCCAGCTCTGATCTTTCCACCAAGGCTCATCAAGTCAAAGAATGGCAAATCAGACGGCTTCCCAGGCACAGGCCTCAACTTTCCATTCCACAACACAAACCGAGGTGCACTAGGATCCCCCAGAACAAGCTCATCCTTTAAACCATTGTCCACCTACAAAATGCAACAACAGAAATCACGTTAACAACTATGTCTGGATGAGCATTGGGGAAATTGATTTTAAATGATACTGTTTTTATAAAATTAATTTTGGTTAAAATGGATTTTGACATTATATGATATTAGTTAGATTTTTGTATTATAACAGAACATTAGTCATAAAGCTCACTATAAATTTTGTTTATCTTTTTTTAAGGATATGTTTGAATAAATTTCTTCACAAATATTTCTAAGAGAAGTAAATAAAAAAATAAATAAAACCCCATAAAGTAAAATAAAAGTATGCATAAGCTAATGTGTAAAAGCAATTTTTTCAGAATCAAATTTTTATTTATACATAACCTAGTTTCATTTAATGCAAAACTTTATTTCATTTGTTTCATCTTCCAGTAGAGCTTATCTCCCAAATGCCTTAAAATTGTTTCAACTAATAATCAAATGCAAACTCAATCAATTCTAAACATGATCTAAAATCACATTAGCTGGTATTTCAACCTGATTTTAGGAAACCAAAGGGAAAGCAAACATGCACTCAATCGAGCTAGCCACAATCCCAAATTGGGGAAAAGAAACATTACATACCACCATGGTGAGCATTGGATCAGAGGGCTGAAAACTGTTGGGACCTTCTTCCCAGAGATACCCATCCCTCTCCAGCGTGGTGATGTTGCCTCCAACGCGGTCTCGGGCCTCAGTCACGAAGACGTTGGATTTGGCGTGTTTAGTGGAGAGGGCCTGGGCGATGCAGAGGCCGCTGATGCCTCCGCCGACGACTACGCAGTCGACGGGGGCGGAGTCTCTGGTTTTGGGCGGAGATGCGGTGGATCCCTCGGCAATGGAGCAGCGGATAATAGGGTTAGGGCGAAAGCAAGGGAATTTTCGAGTGGGTGAGGTGAAGAAGGAGGTTGGGGAATGGAGGGAGGGGCGGAGAAGGGTTTGGTTCGGCGAGACTAGGATGTCGTTAAAGACGGTAGCCATGGCGGGCGCACAGTGGAGAAGGAGTAACTACGGCGGCACACTGTTCGTTATCTTCAACCCCGTGCTACAGACAAGAAAAATTGGAAACACGCTAAGCTTCTTTTATTTGCTATAAATAAAATAAAATAAAAACTCGTATAAGTTTACTATATGTGTACATCTTATTGGACACTTAGATTGCTTTTGTCACTGCCCACATTTAAGATTATTTATGTTTACATACAAACAAATAAATTTTTGTCACTTTTTAAATAAAATTGAAAAATAACTCTTTTATGATTAATTTGTATAAAAATTTAAAAAAAATATGTATAATTAATTTAAATTTAAAAAAATAATTTAATATTCTTATACTTTCTCATAACCCATTTCAAGTGGAGCTATATTCTTATTATAAGGCTATTAGACTGTAAACTAATTTAGTCCACTGAAGAATAATGAAAATCCGTATAATTAAAATATGAGCCACGAGTTATGGTTCCAAGTTTACAACAACCTCTTTCCCTATTTGAAGAGACAAGGGAGGTTGAATAAATGTGACCCGTTGAGAAATAACATGACTAATTCTCCATGTTTGTTATAAAATTTACTGTATTTATAAACTATCATGCCTTTTGTTTATACAACATGGATTTTTTTTTTCTTTCTCTTTAGATGATATGGCATAATGTGTTTTTAGTTTTCATTTACTACTTCATAAGATTAAATTAAAATATCCAACAAATAATATTCAAATTACCATCAACATTATGTTTACAACTCACTAACAAACAAAACAAAACCAATCAAAATATGAAAAGGGTGTGTTGATGTAGCATTCTTGAATATGGTTGAACTCTATATAAGAATTTGTCATTTCATTAACTTTTTACAATGTTTTCATTTTTATTATTGTGAGAGAACTTTAATATTAATGTTACCAAGTTGAAGTTATAATTACAAATTATGATAGTGATAATGGAAAAATTTCAAAAGAATTAGATCTTATTATTGACTAACAATATTTTAACAATAAATATTGTTAACATGGATAGCTTATGTAGACACAATATTTGTTAGAGAGATAAAGTGAATAAATATTGTTCACATGAATAGCTTATGCAGACACAAAATTATTGTCGAAATTCTAAGTAGTAATTTTTGACAAAAATAATAAAAATATGAGAAGTAAAAAGAAGTGTTCTGGTTAAAACAATGACTTTAAGTTAATCTTTTTATAAGAAATATAGACATCTCTTATTTTTTTCTAAGATTTTGATTAATTTTATTTAATCTATTTATTAATGATTAGTAGGCCTATAATCAACTCTTTAAATAAGTTGCATTTCATTTTGATATAAGGTTAGACTAACTAGTGGTACACAATCCTATGAATGCTTGACCTATCATGAATATCTAATAACTCAGATCATCAACTGAGTTATAATGGTATATAACCTCTTAATCTCAAGTCAAATAGGCGAAAAGGTTTATCTAGTGAAAAATCTGAGTGTCATCTTATATGCATTTTTCCTAATAATTCAAAACAATTTTAAATAGGTTTTGCAATGTTGGTTATAGTCAGTGTTTTATTAATCCAACTAAGCCAGTAGACGAAGTTGATCACAATCAGTGTTTTATTGATCCAGTTAAGTTAGTTGCCAAAGTTGATCATAGTCAACATTTTATTAATCCGGACATCGGTAGACGAGCTTTATCAATTTGAACATACCCGTTAACATCAATTAGTTATGAATCAAAGTAATTATTTTAAGTCAGTGAGTTAGGGTGTTTCCTTAATCATTGTGAAGTGTATTTTATAAGTCCTAGATAGTAGTTATATTATTTTTGAATCTTAACACATATTTATCTAATTTTTTGAAGTTTGTATTTTTCCAACTAATTTCAAGTACCACAAATAAATATCTCTTTATTTTTCTTAAGATTCTAGGTTAATTTTATTGAATCTCTATTAATAATTACTAGATCTTATAACTGACACTTTAAATAAGTTACATTTTCTTTAAATAAATTCTATCTAAATAAATCATAGGTAATCAACGTGTTATAATGATACAATAATAACATAAATCATTAAATTAATTAGCTAGTGAAGTCTTATATACCATAATGAGTCTCGTTTGTTAATTTTTATATAATGAATATGTAGGTGAATATGGATGGTTCATGGGTAGACCATGTTAAGGTATTCCCTCAACCAATTTAATTTATATTTAAAAAAAAGGCAAGTTCAATAATATCTGAGTTTTAAATATGGATATATGGAATGAGATTCGAGTCAACTTAAACATGTATCCTTGCGAACGTTTTTTTATTGCTTTTCATCACAAAATTAGTATAAATTTGATTTGTGTTTGTATGTAAAAATTATATTAAAATATGTGAAACTTTGTGGTTTGTGTATGCATGGAAATATGTAAAACTTGTGATTTGCTTATGCATGGAAAGTTGGTGGTGGGCTATAGTGTTTTTTTTCTCTCTCTCTTTTTTTTTTTTTTACTTCTTTCAAATGTGAATATTTAATGTGAGAGTGAACACCACATTATTGAATTATCCAAAATGTCATTGTCAAATCTCGTAGGTAATTAGAGTGTTTCAAGTGAAGTTCAACAGTTGTGTACTAATCACAATTTTTTTTTCACAAAACAAGTCATGGAATAGTCAATTAATGAGCTCTTGTTAATTTTCTATGGCTGCATAATTTATTATGTAACATGTATTATCAATCATGTAACTTTAAAAATTTCTCAATTGTTGCAATGGCCTATATAAATTGATTATACAACACCCATAACCAAAATTTATTCATTTTCATGCATTATGTTTATATAATTGATCATATATTTAGTACAATAAATGGGATATAATCCATTATGACTTACTATAATTGATAAGTGATTGTGTACTCATTCTAAATGTAAATCTAGTGCAAAATTCTGTCTAAGAAATATAATTTATGTATTGATATTTTATTTAGGTAAAAAAGCAACACGATTATTGCATAAGAAAACAATTCTCATACATTTCTTCTTATTTCAAGTCATTCTCATAGTTTATATCCCAATTAAAAAAACTTTAATATAAGTTTGATTTAAACCAACAATAATTAATATTTATCTTAAATTAAAACAAATCATTTATAATAAAAGATGTATTTAATGCATACAAACAAATGCAAATTAATTATATTATGTTTTCTATACAAATTTTATGTCCGATATTTTAAGATATATACATCATCTTATAATATCACTTATCAAACAATCATCTATACATAACTATGTATGATCCATTACATTTATTTTAAAAGAATAAGTTAATACATTGGTTTTATTCGATTATCTTCATGAGAATGTTCTTAAAAAAAGATCTCAAATGTTTTTACACTCAAACACCAAAGTATACAAGTGTTAAGTTACAAAATTAATCAAAGAGGTACACACTTCACATAAGAAAAGACCAATTGTTGCTTCGGTACAACTTTTTTTACAGAACAAAGATTTCACAACATATAAAAATTAATCAAGGTATATAAGTAGTTATATGAAGAATCTAAAAGATGAACCACATTTAATATTCCACAACATTGATCTTAATCTTATCATATGAAGAAAGACGTAGAAAAAAAAAATAAGAGACGTAGAAATAATAACTAATTTTAAAAATCCTCAATATAAAAGGAAGAAAAAAACATAAATATAATAAAAATTAAAAATACCAATGATTTATAAAAGTTTAAATATTAAAGAAATATATAAATCAAACCACTAAAATTTTCGTGTGATTAATTGCTATAGATATATAAAAATTATTTTACTATTTAAGAAAATAGAATACACATGTCTTAAATATATATGATTAAATTCTTAAAGGGGGAGACATGACAACAATTTTTTCCTAGAAAAAGTACAATAAAAAAAGAAGAGCAAACTCACGAAACACTAAAAGAAGAAAAAGATATAAAAATTGAAAACTAAGAAAACAAATAACAAAAGAGAAAGAACATTACTATTTCCAATTAAGTTTTGAGTGATGATTATAGATCTCACATCTCGAATTAAATGATAGTTTCATTTCAGTATATCTATAATCTACAGCCGTTAAAGAAACTATTATTTAGGGTATACATTTTCTTTCAATTTTATTTATTATAACTTCTTATATTTATGGCGTTACTATTCTAAGTTACAATATAGCGTGTTTGAAAATAAAAGGTAACGAGAGAGTGGTTGCTTTGGAAGTAATAAAATAAAAACTAATACATTAGTTTGTGATAAAAATAAGTAATTTTTTAATTAATAATTATATAAGCAGAAATTACTATGTGTTTTTTTTTCTGTTTTTTTTTAAATTATCTCTTCTACCACATGTGTCGAAAAGCAAATCCAAATTGCATTCAAAGCACTGCTTAATTTTCTATTTATACTTTCAAAATAAATCTAATATAATAAGTAATTATTTTTTTGAAGTATTAAATAAATATATCAACATTTTTATCTGTGTTAATAACTTATTTTTTTATTACTATAAAAATTGGAACAACCCGCGCCGTTGCGTGTGTATATTATCTATTTATTTTTATTTTTATTTTCTTAATAGTCACGCGGAATGCGAATCATGCGAACTCGTTGAACGGTTTAACTCACTCACATACTTTTCCCGCCTTTTCTCTTCAGTTTTGATTCCATTTTTTACATTTCAGCAAATCAAACTCACATCCCACAATTCCATTTCACAGTTATTGCTCTAAGTGTTTTTTTCTGCAACGCGCAAATCTTTAATCTATAATTCTCCCTCGACACTGTTTTGATTCAGATTAAATTTACGCTCTAGCCTTGTCTTCTTCCAATTGTGGAGATCGTTTCTACGTTCTGATTCTGAATTCTCCATTCCTCTTTTTTCGAGGGTTTGTCCTCAGGTAATCGAACGATTTGCATGCTTCTCTTTCTTGAGTTTCGAGGTTGTTATTTCCACTCTGTTTAAGGATCATTTGAGACTGATGGTTTCTTTATGTTCCAGCGATGTGCTGATTTTGAACGGAGGCTTCGTGAGCAATGGGTTTCTCTCATAGTTTTCTGAAAATTGTACCGGGTTTTGCGTGGATCTGTTCTATTCATTTCATTTGGTTTTGTTCTTACTTTTTTTCAGGTTAGCTAACGACGCCGTTGCTTAGCTTAAATCGGAACTTTCACTCTATTTGATTTTGTTCTTACTTTTTTCAGGTTAGTTAATGAGGTCTCAGCTTTGCTAAACTAGCAACTGAAAATGGATACTGAAGCGCGTCAAGCTTTGCATGATGTAAGTGGTTACAACCTTGATTTGGCGAATTTTCTGATTTGACTTAGTTTGGTCACTATCGGTGTGCTCCTTTGTTAATTAATTTATGAGTATGAAACATTGTCATTGGATAGTTGATTTGTTAGCGTAACTTTGTTCACTGTGAATTGTTCGTGTTAGTTTGTGCCTGCCATTTGTTCTGATGCAAATGCGACTTGAGTGTTCTTGATATTTTTTTAGCAGTGTTTAATACCACCTTTTCTTCTGTGCACAAGACTCTCATGGCTAGTCATAAGAATTTAGAAATTCAATCTAGCTAGAGATATTAAATTAGTTATTAATTTGTATAATTTTTATTATTGAGATTCTGAGGATGTTATCTATAAAAAACAATTATCGCAATAGACAATTAGGAAGAGATTTTAGAGAAATAGCAGTAAAGACAAACTACCCTTAAAGTTCTTATTAAAGGACCAGGCAATAATAAATAAACTGTCTGTTATTTTCCAGAGCCCTGTCTGATGTTACTGGCTACGACCAATTATAATTGTAGTTATGTTTCTAGTACTGAGGGACAAAAGGTCTAGATATTCATGGATTTGAACTATGTATTCAGGAGCAGACTAGTGATTGTAGGAGTTTTGGCAGCAATATCCGCTCGTCCAGCCAGACACGGAAAATTTCTATAGGAGTCATGGCAGATTCAAAAACTAGCACAAGAAATGGAGTCACGAAAGGGGGCGGGGCTGTCGTGCCAAATACAGGAAGGGAAATCTCTATTGTGGGAAATTGCCCTGGAGGAACAAGTGAAATTGAAGGAGTAACACCTTCCTTTAATATAAAGCATTCTGGAGGTCCACGAGAGCTGAAGTGTTCTTGGATCTCCAAATCCTTTTACCAAAGAACACCTACTTCTGAGGCCATTCTTCAAGCCAACCAAGCCTCTAGTTTACTAGTCTCTCCAGGTGGCGGGGACGAGCCTAATGGAACAGACCGTGCAGCGGAGAAACATTCGGTTAAGCTTTTCTCATATCAGACATCAATTTTAGCTTCTAATAATTACAAAAAGTTTGATGCGGACGCTGCTAGAATAAAGGGAAGGAAGGACGAGACCACTGACAAGGTAAAGGAATTTACATTTGCCACAGTACAACAGGTCTTGGAGTCTGACAAAACACACCCAGAAGACAAAGTAAATAGAACAGAAAACAGAACCGAGAATTTGAGGATGAAGCTTTGCCAAATATTGGGGACCACTTCTTCTCACAAGAGTCGACATTCAGGTTCTCCCGCGCATAACAAGGATGAGGAAAGTTTGCCGCTTGAGCAGCGTTTGAACCAGAAGGAAAACAAATGTGCTAATAAGACCATACAAAATTCGGATACTATAGAAACTGATTCTGAAAATCCTGATTACACTCTTAAGAGGCCAGTAACTCGTTCTTGGAGCAGAAAGAAAACGACTTCCAAAAAACTACCGGGAAAAGGTAAAAGTGGCCCATCTTCAAAAAAGACCGAGAATCAAGGAGAAAAAAATATATTCTCTTTTAAAGAAAAACGGATTGGGAGGCGAGATGCTTTTCCTGATGATGGTTCCTTGAAGAAAAAGAATGAAAGAAAGAATTCCACAATTGGGAAAAATAAGATCTGCGTAATTGAATGTGACACCGCAGATAAACTTCATCAACACACTTCGAAGAGTGGTCTACCCCTACATGACCAGACAACATTTTCACTTGGAAAAATAGCAGGCGGATTTATTGGTTGCTTACCTGAATATCAGACAAAATGCCCTCAGACAGAGAAAATAAACCAAGAAAAAGAATTTTACCAGCCACCAAGCGTAAATACAGATCAGCATGGAGAACTTGAGGTTTCAGAAAATGAAAACCAGCAAGAATATAGAAGTAGCCCTGTAATTCAGAATGTTGCTTCTAAGTTACAAGATGACTTTCCAAGTCCTACACTTCAAATTAAGACACCGATTTTAAGTTCTTCTCCGGACTCAACACCAAATGCAGGCCGAAAGGAAAATGATGTAAGTAGTCCAGCATCAGCTGAAATAACAATTTCTCTGGGAAGCATTCATAGTTTAAGAAATCTCCAGGCTTCGGAGTCAGACTTCAACGTCAGCGGGCTAGGAGAACAAATGCAACCTTCTGTATCCTTATCACACCAAAGGACTCAAGTTGATAATTTTGACTGTTTTGGAACTGAACTGGAAATGCAGTGTTTATTTTTTTGGCCATTCCTTATTAGGTTTCAGGATATGGAAGAGAACAAGTCTGTTATTCCCAGAAAAGACAAATCTGCTGAGACAGAGAAAAAAGAGCACGGTGGTTTATCTGATTCATCATCTGAAGAGTTAAACTTTGAAGGGTATCATGAAGGTTTGAGTTTCATTAAATAATGATACATACATTAATCTTGTGCATATTCTGAATTAAATTTGCAGGAAATCTTACAGAATCAACTGTACTTCTTTTTAGAGGCTGATTTTAGTATAAATCCCATCTTAAAACTAAAATAATCCTTCTGTAATTTATGCTCACTTAAAGCCCTGGAAATAATGAGCATGTTTCTTTCATTAGACTGATTTATCTCCCATTTTCTTCTGTTGCCATGGATATTTTCTTCTAGATTCCTAATGTTGTAGCAGAAAATGTGTTTCATAGGAAAAACTCCAAAGAAATGGAAGATTCGTACATCGTTGATTCTTAATGTAATGGAAATGTTACTGGCTTGGTAGAAAACAACATCATCCACATAAAAAATTGAAAATTCCTACAAGTAGGGCGGCTACATGTAAAGAATGCTATAAAAATATCTCACTTGGTAGAAAATTATAATTTTTTGTAATTTCCCAAGGTCTTTACGGTGTATAGCATGTACGTAGTCCTTCATAACATCTGATCTGAGACTGACATGTGCTCTATCACGATTAGTTACTGTTCCTTATACTGTGTTCGGGTGAGCTTCTATGTCCACTGGTCTTGTTAGGTTCTTACACCTGTTTAGTCCTTATTTTGAAAGGATCATCTACCAAACCAAAGCATAAAGATAAGGTGGGAAGGGGAGGGATCCACTGGTACAGAGTGATTTTTGATGGCTCTTTCAGTAGATTGATACTAGTTAAGAGTAATGAAACAAATTCGTCGAAGTTGATACCATGAATAATTAAAATGCATCACATATAATTTTTAGTGGAATTTGCATTACCAGCTGTCTAAAATCTCTGTATTACTTTTTGTTATCTGATGCACATGCTGGTTTTACTCCAGTTGCACAAACTGTTATAAAAAAATTGTGTTTTTCCTACCTCGTATACTGTTGTGTGCTTTCGAAGTAGAGCCATATCTTAGTTGCGTCTAAATTATGTTAGTGAAGGTTCAAGAGTAAGACATGCTTCAGAGAGGAAAAGTTTTGCTCTTCATCCAATGAAAAAGCTGCGCAAGCATGAAAGCAGTAAATTTAACGATAGCAGCCCACCTTCAGCGTTTTCAAAAGGTAGTAAATTCACTTTGTACATTTTTATATCTGAATATGCTATAATTTACATTTTTATACTATAATTTACCCAAATTATTAGGTACAGGAGACAGTGATTGGATTGGTGAAGCTTCTGAGCAGAATCAAGATGGTTTTGCAAGGTGTTTAATCTTTTTTCATGAAAAACTGACTAATGAGTCCATCAGAACATTACAAATTGCAACTCATGCTTGCCGAATATTTTAACTGTATGGTTCTTGTCCATTTGATAGAGCTGTTGAACTGTTAGCCTTGGAATTGGGCAAACTTCAGAGCAAACTTAAGTCGATGACAAGTCAGAAATCCTCAGAAATTTTGAAGTCTGTTGCAGAAGAAATACATATGCAGCTGCAGAATGTTCATTTGCAAATCCAGACAGACATGTAGGTGTATTAGATTGATGAATTCTTAAGCTTCCGATATCTTACACTTTTGTGTTTTCTTGTTTCAGGGGAAAGCTTAGAAAACTCAGTAAATCAAAGAGAAAACGGCTGGAAACTAGATTTGAAGGTAACAAAATGTTTAGTTCAATGTTTTGATATATTTATATTTTAGGTTTACTATTTTTAATTATTTTATACATTTTTCTCCCGGAATTGTGTCTCAGGTTTTCAACTTCTATGTCATGTGCTACTGTTGTGTTTGTCTCTCTTGATAAACATTAAATAAATGGAGTCCCATAAAATAATGAAAGTGATAAAGGCACTACTTTTTTGCATATAACCTATCATGTACCTCAGAGGATCCCGTTTCCCTTTTTCTTTTCTCATGTTTACCTTTTAAATTCCAGTTCCGAAAACTACTAGAGTTTTTTCTAAGTAAAGAATTTAACAATAGTAATCGTTCAGCTCCAGCAATAAGGTTTGTGACTCCATGAATAATTTGTAATTGATATTCTTTGAAAATTTTGAAAAACTCGTCATGGCTCAAACCCCTCCTAATAAATTAAGCAAGAGGAAGCATTAAATGCCTTTTAACTTCTCAATACATTTATTAAGCCTCCTTGTTAACACGATTAGTTTAGAAAATGTGCATAAGTTATTGTTTCAAATATAAATACATCCCAAATACTATATACTTAAGAAAACAGAACAATTGAATTAGGTGTTCCTACTGCCACCTCATAATTACATAACCTAATGGTACACCAAAGCATTACATGACACTGACTAAAACAAATTACAGTAACTTCAAATTAGGGGAAAAAAATGTACATTAAAAACGTCAGATGCATTAACACTAAAAGTCCTCCTATCGAGTGTTCTAAGAATAGTGGTCGAGAAATCAACAAACAAATACTAGTTTTTGTTTGAAATTAAAGACGCGTTGATAATATTTTCCACCGACAAATCATTCTCATTGCAATGAGTACTTTTTCTCTTTTCCATTTAAAACTTCTATTTAAAGTAATTTAAAGTAATTAAAAGTAATTAGGAGGTTGGTAGGATGTTCTTTGTTTGTTTGAGGGTTTACCACTGTTCGTTCTTTTCCTCAGTTTTGTTCAGCTGACATTCTATTTGGTTTTCTGCATTCATTTTTGGGTCTAAAAAATAATAGATGCAAAATTAATTTTGTTTATATTCTTCAAATTTTAGTGTCCATATTAATTTAATACCTGTAAGTTATACAATAGGATACAAAAGGTGCTTGTATCCCTCGAGACTAATTCAAGGAATTCATATTGTCATCGGGATAATTACTTTAAATTTCTGTAATACGTAATCATGTTATTGTTGTACTGTAACAACTGTTACTCCAAGTCCAGAAGAAAGTTTGATTTGAAAACAGATCTCTATTTGTAACAATATACGAGGGCAATAACTATGATGGCAGTCCTAAAATTACTTGTCACAAGGAATTATAAAAGGGCTAGACAAAGGAGTGGTATGGTTCTACTGAAAGCGTCCTTGCACTAGATCTTGCATTTATATATATATCACCACCTCTGAATTTTATATTCATAGTTTTCCTCATATTTCTTTCTTTAGTGGCATTTTGTTGTCACGATTTTGTTACTTTGTTCGATTATATGTTTTATCTTTCTTCCTCCGTACCTTTTGTAACCTTCTCTTCCTCTAACAAAACGTAGACCAACAGAAACAGTTGAGGTTGATATACGATAGATTCAATGAAGAGGTTAATCAGCATCTACAGGATTGCAGAAGCACTGTTGAAGATCTTGAAGCAGATCAGATAGAGATCAAGAGAGCCATGGAAAAGCAGAGTATGAAAACATAGTATTGTATTACCTTATTTTATGTTTAAAATAACTTATAATCAAAATTTTATTATAATTTTTTTCAAAGGCAGTTTTCCCAGATAGTTAATGTAATCCAAATATGCAAAAGACGTCCTTTGGATTCAGATACGCCCTTTGGTTTTTAAGTGCAATATATCTATAAATATCAGCGCAAGGCTCGCGTTCAATTTAGTTTTATATGACTATTAGAGTTGAAGTATCAGGGGAGTAGTGCAACTCTTTCATATTTCTTCCCCCTATTTGATCAAGTAAAGGTATAAATTTCAAATCGTCGGAGCCATGATACAGTTTGCGGATATTTATGTCGTCTTCTGTATCCTTTCTGTTAATCATTTTGTTTTACAATTTTAATTACGCGAAGATAGTGTCAATGTATTAGCGTCACCAGTTTTTCAATTTTGATGAAAAGAGTCTCGATGTATTATGCAACAGAAATTGTGGACAATTACATCTATATGATATTTTGGAAAGAAAGCTGCTTGAGCAACCACTTCGTGGTCAGCCCGATAAGGGATTAAAGCTCGGGAGAGCTCTTTTAGATCGAGTCTCTTGCTAAGAAAAGAAAAGAAAAAAATCACCGTTTGTATTATTGGTAAGTATCATGTTGGTTGTGGCCTTATTTTGAATATATTTTGTTTATAGGAGTAGCACATAAGAAGCTTCTGTCGCAAGTTGAAGAAGCAATGCAGATCCAACTTGATGACGCTCAAAGGAAAATCAGAGTCACCCAGGAGGCAAGTATTTGTTACATGTAGTTGCTTCATGCGTTAGCGCTAGGTTTTCCTCTTCTCATGATTTTATATGTATGAGGTCGTGATTAGTCATCAATCAGTCGCGTGATTCTCGAATTACTAGTGTAATGATACACTGCACCATACTATTTTAAGTTATACCACGAGTAATGATATTTGTCCGCCTAAAAATGTGGTGACCTGATGTTAAAAAAGGAGAAAGAAAAAAAAAAAAGTAGAGAGAGAAAATAATAAAAATGATGCATGTGATGAAACAAGGGGGAAAATAGGATGAAAATGACGTGAAAGAGAATGAGAGGTTGATAAGAATTTTGCCTTGAATCATTGTCGCAAAACTACAGTAATTGAATCCTGCAAATGGAGGATGGCCAACCATTTTGGATTATGCTTGTTAGGAAAAGATACTCTCCAGCCAAATCACCATGAAGCCAATGTCCTGTAACATCTTAGCTTTTCATTGATGATAGGCAGCAACTAATGAGGGGATAATAAAATGAATAATTTTGTATTTTAGCAGTAGAGAAAAGATGGATGGAGAGGCAAGTTAGAATCCGTACACGTAAAGAAAGTAAAATTCGAACATTAAGCTTTGTTGGCCCCAGACTCTTTTATTCCCTTGCATTGTTCATTGAACTTAGGATGTGAACGTGATATGCTGCTGGTTCAGCTGCCATTAGTCGTTCTGTTTAGATTTTCGTTTTCCTTATTCATTGTCATTTGTTTACAACATTGTTAACGACGATCCTTTTAAATGGATGCAGAAGGCCAGAGGGAAACTTCTACAACTGAAGCAAGTTGTAGCTATGTGCTTGAAAGAAGAAACACTAAATTAATATGATTTCTGCTGATTCCTTGCAAGTTAGGAAGTTTGCTCTGAAGGAAGCGCTTTTTGAGATTTCGCTAGATCCTTAAGACTGGAATCATTAAAGATTTCTATGTACGTAATATGATGACCCTTCCCTCTTCTTTTAACTGCATAGAATGGATAATTGGCCTAGTTCAAGTAATATCACCTAAACTTTCTTTTATCAAACTTGAATACTGGGTCTATTGTGTGTGATTTGCGGGATAAAAAAATCCACAAGTGTCATTGAGATAGTTATTATTTTCCCTTGACCATTTTCTGATTTTCCAACTGCAATTTGGCGGTTCACTGCACTCTTTTTACAACTTATATTTTAAATGCATGCTGTTTGAATTTTTGGCCAAAAAGATGTTTGAGTTTTGTGATACCGTTGGTTAAAGGAAAACAGTGAAACAAAGAGAAATATTTTGTTTGGCATTTTTAATGTTTTTTTGTTATGTTTCAAGAAGAGTTGTCTTTGTTTGTGTGAGGGGAGGGGAAGAGAGAAGAAATAATTGCTGCAGTATGGAAAACAATAAATTTTTGGGTCATTCTAAACGTTGGAATGGTTCAAGAAAAGAGATAAATAGATAGAGATAAATGATTAATGAATGAATAAAAGATACTTATAAATGATGGTAGATTATTTTATGATTAAATTTTTTCTTTAAAAATTGTATGTTATTTATTTTGATGACTGTGTACAATTCTATACGTCTAAATATATAATCAATAATAATAATGTAATAATCATAATCAATTTACCCTCTTCCAGATAAAGTACAAAAAAATTATAGGGAACTATTAAAAAAGTGATAAATTTACAATATATATATATATATATATATATATATATATATATATATATATATATATATATATAATGATAAATAAGTTTTATTTTTACTTATCTATAAATTAATGTGTCGAAAACTGCTTTTTTTTTTTTTAAAGATAACTATGATAAATGTTTATACTACGTCACGGTCTTTAAAATATCAAAATATAGTTCCTAAGCCGAAATTCCTGTTTCTTATTGAATAAAATCTAAGTTCGTCTTTCTTCAAATAAAGATATTCAACTATAAAACAAGCTGTGATGGTTTACCAAGTTAATGGCTAAATATATGAATATGTTTGGATAACAAAACAATTTTCATGCATTAAGAGATTTGATAATTCATTTAAGGGGACGAAGTTTCCCGCTTTTTGTACCAAAGTCTTGTATGCATTAATACAAACTCAATTGTATTCAAGTTATTTTTGTAAAACCCATACTTACTTGGGTTGATGCTTTCAACCATTTGATATTTGGATAGAAAAAAAATGTAATCAATCTGATATGACTCGTGGATTCAGACAAGCTGTACGAAAATTCGATAATTCGATCTTGATTAATTAAAACAAATTATCATTTTTAAATTTTACATATATATATATATATATATATATATATATATATATATATATATATATATATATATATATATATATATATATGTAGATATTGGTTTTAAATCTATTTATAGAGTCGCATTATTATTATTATTATTATTATTATTATTATTATTATTATTATGTTATTGTTAAATTTTAATTTTGGATATTATTTACAACAATGATACTTTGAATTGTGAATTTATATAAGTTTTTCTTTTAAAAAAATCTTTGGTTTTATTCTGTCAATTAAATTATTAATTTTATTAATTATTATTTTAATTTAATTATTTTTTTGGCAAAGTTCCTTGAATTAGTATTGTTTGTTCTTGAATTAACACTTAATTGTTTTTGTCTTTGTTTGATTATTAGGGGATTTTACTTGACTATGGGAGGATTTTGCAAGATTTCTAGAATGTATGTTTCATTTATACTAATGATCTTATGTTTCTTGAGTGGTTATGACAGAGAACCAAATCCTAAATCTGTAGTTTCTATCTATTTTTCATTGGTTGCATGGTTTAGTATGACCATTACCAGCACACAACTTTTTTAGCATTGAGTAAGAGGATTACTTAGAAATATCAAAATAAGACCTATCACACAACCTTTCGACTAATAAAATTATTTAGAAATACTAGAATAATATCTATGACTACATAACCTTCTAATCTTAACAACAACACTATTTAAAGATATCAAAATAAAACCTGTCCATATAAAATCTTGAATAACATATAACTATTTAGAGAGGTTATCATAAAATCTATCATTATAAAAATTTGACATTTGTATCCTTAATTTAATGATATTTAATTATGTGCCTTGACCATATCTTTAACTAGTATATGTTTTTATAATGACTTACATATGGATCCAAAACCAAGTAATAATGTATGTTGTCTAACCTTGTGCATGTGTCATAGGTAGTTGAGCCATCATGTTTTTATAGTGTGATAAGGGACCAACGCCAAAATAAGGTGTTTGGTTTTCCATCAAAATTTCCATGGATCACGTGATTTAAAGTAAAGATGGAACTAAAAAGATAAAAAGAGGAGTGTTGGTTTGATGGTGAAATTAAACAAAAATATGTGAAAATGGATGGTACCTTAGGAGTGAGGGTCCCAACACCACATCACAAAGTACAGACAAGGAGAAGTTGGGACACGTGAATCCAGTGACATTACCACGTGAATCCTACCTTCCTTCTTCTCCTTATTTAATTCAAATGATTTGTAAGAAAAGATTGTTTTTAAAGTGGCAAAAATTTATATAAAGTTTATTTATTTATTTGTAATTTTACTTACTTATTCTTAAATAAAGAAGAGAGACAAGTGTCAACTTTATTACAATATAAAATATGTAAATATTATTTATTAAAAATATGAGAGATGCAAATGTTGATTAAAAAAATCAGTGGATATAATTACTATTTAGAAACACCTATAAGGGATGTGAATGTTTATTTAAAAAATGATGATGTATAAGCATCATATATTATTAAAAACATAAGGAACATGTGTCTTTATTTAAAAAGTTAATGGAGTCTGAGTGTATTTTTAAACCTAGAAAGAGAGTGAGTATCCATATACTATGAGAGAATATAGAATACAATTTTTCCTTAACTCAAACATACTAAGCAACTATATGATTCCTTCCTTATAATTTTTCTTATTAAAATCAAAAAAATTGAGTTAAATATGTTTTAAGTGTTCTTAATCCATTGATTAAGATTTCCCAATTTTCAACTCCCCTTAGTAGTTGCTACCCAACAAATTAGCAATGGTCCACACCTCACTCCCTTCACCACAAATATTTCACTATCTAATCCATTTCTGCCTAACTTCCATAATGTATGATAGATGATAGGATCACTATAATTTTGTGGACACGATGTGACACTAGTTGAATTTTACACTGCTAACCTGAATAATGAGAAGGACCACTGTAATTAATTTCAGAAATAATCTGAGTCATATCTTGCTTTTAATCACTTCCACCCTTTCTCCGTTTTGAATACAACTAAACTTCACAATTGCTTGATACATTCTTTATGGTCTAACAGAAAGAAATTGAGTAAGTATTATTGTACTAAGATAATATAATTATGCCTGATTCCACCCGACCAGAAGCTCCTCCTATCTAGATTCCATGTAAGTTATTGCTTTGGATTTTATTCTCTTTTTATATTCATGCACTTTTCTGTCTCTCTTTCTTTTTGGTTTATAGCTAAAGTGTGTGATTTTGTTCATGGTCAAATGGTCAGCTTCACGGGCAGCAAGGAGGTGAAGCCATTGATGAAGGTGCCTTCAGTGCAAAAAGTGCAAGGTTGAGTTCACTGTACCCTCTTATGGACTTTCCAGTTCAAAGGGATTCTGCTATGGACCATTTACAACCAAATTCTCATCAAAGTTCTTGTCGTCTTTCTTTAGAACGAGTACAGAAGAGTAAAAGTAGTGAGTTTGCAAAGGCTGCTTCTAGCAGCAAAGGTCCTGAAAAGTCATCAGTGATAAACTCGTGTAATGGATCAGAGGGAAGACAAAACCTTTTGATTTCTGATGGATCAAACCTTGTTTCTGATGAGCAACATCGTGACCAAACCTCAATCTCAGTAGGACTTGAAGCAAAGAGAAAAACTGATACTAAATACAGTGATGGAGCCTCAAATAACAGAAACGTCTGTAGTAGGAAACATGATGACATGGAGTACTCTGCGCATTTAAGTGATGTAAGTGGAATCGTATACTTATTTTCATCTTCTTAGAAAGTATAGCATGGTTATCATTTCTCAGGAATCTAGATTAACTTGGTACAGAATGAGGAAGAACCAGAAGATGAAGTGAAGGAAAAGCCTTCTCGGGAAGGCACGGGAGTGAAGAGAAGTAGGAATGCAGAAGTTCATAATTTGTGTGAAAGGGTGAGGGAGATATAGGAGATGATAAGAAACAGCTTAATAAATTATGAGCTTGGAGATTAGTATGTTATTGTTTGTGTGTTTTGCAGAAACGAAGAGATAAGATCAACAAGAGGATGCGTATATTGAAGGATCTCATACCCAACTGCAACAAGGTTTGGACTTTGGATACATATAATTACCCCATCTCCTTTTTCTGAAAATTTTGCTTATCCTTTTTTGTATTTTAGACGGACAAAGCTTCAATGCTTGATGATGCCATTGAATACCTTAAGACCCTGAAGCTTCAGTTACAGGTACCTTTTAAGTCTATCAAATTGGTTTTAGACCTTGTAATGTCTTAAGCTTAGTGTTATGGTGCAGATTATGTCAATGGGTGGTGGATTTTGCATGCCTTTGATGATGTTACCTAATGCTGCTCATCTTATGATGAACGCACCCCATTTGCAGCAGTTAATGGGAGTTGGAACGGGGTTAAGGGCAGGCACAACCATCCCTTGCAGTCTGCCTCAGTTCCCTATCACACCTTTTCCTGACAACAGAGTTCAAATGTTTCGTTTCCCTAACCAAGTGCCCACCATGCACATTTCTCATGCACCTTTCGTTCCAATGGTTGCAAATCCTTCTACACAAACCCCTCTTGCCACTGCCACACCTACCAACATGGCTGAAAACCCTTCCCAATTGGCTACTCTATTGGCCTCACTCTCCAAGAACTCATATGCAACAAAACAACCATTGAATCAGGTCTCCCCTCAGCACTAGCCATTATTTTGTACCCTACAGGGAGAAACAATAAAGATAAAAGTTAGCATGTGGAAGGAAATTGCTAGAAAATGTCGATTCACATAAATATGGTGGAATCTGATAGTAATTTTCAGCAACTAGACTCTGACTTAACAGTACAGTTCGATATATTTTATTGCTTTGAAGCACTGATGGAAAATGGCCATTGGAAGCGTATAAAAGTATCGTTCTTATTTATCATCTAATATTATTTTTTAAGAATCATTAAAATTAGTTAAGTTGTCCAATAATAACAACACAGCATATGAAACTATTGCCAAGTGCTTCATTCACTAACCACACCATGTTAAGCATATGAATGAATGTTGAAGTACAAACTTTACATATCTTAAAAAACTTACATAGGACAAACACTTATCCATACTTTCTGTTTTGTGGCAATATTAATTTACGTGACAATGCACTTTCTGGCGGTAGAAAATTAAAACATTTCCAAACTTTTTTATCTTGGATATTGGACCTTGCCTTGCCCAGTTTGATGATAATATAAATAAGGTTTAGTGGTGTTGTATCTGGTAATATGATATAAATTATTAATCGTCAAATAAATTATGGAGCACATGAGTACATTGTGATTGATTTTACAATCATTTCTTTTTAATATTCCTGATTCAAAATCAATAAAATTTAATTACTTCTTATGCGACACCTCCACATATATTGAAAGACTTGTTCTGTTCTGATAATGACTTGACCAACCTACTATCTTTCTTCCACCGTTTATATACATTTAAATATATATTTATTTGGGTCTTTATAACAGTAACTAATTTAGGTGGGCCTATTGCACGTTGGGCCTATTGGCTTAGCACATCCACTATGTAAAAAAAATGAAAAAAAAAACCAAACCCCTTGAACTTTTGTTAAACATTAAAACATGCGTTGGTTTCTTCTTCTTTTTTTTTTCAACGTTTTGCAGAACTAATATGATATATTAAGCGTAATATCCACAAAATATTGCAATTACCAATTACTTAGAGTATATTTGCATTAGTGTTCGAGACACTAAATGTGATGTGACAGAGGAAAATTGTAGGATAGAGTTTTTTAGGATTTTGAGGGAAAATACAAACACGCATTTAGCTACATGGTATTGTGGTGAGAAAGTTGTTTGGTTGGAGGCATCACTTAATCCTATTGATCATTTAATCACTTCATCTTACATATTTTAATCGCCCACCGCCTTCTTTAGTAAAGATACATGAAAAATCATATGTATCTTGGTTGTTTAGGATACTCCTCCAACTTTCTCTAGCATCTTAAATGTTCATAGCTGTGTTTAGCCAACTACAAGCTCCCGCACTTAATTGTCTATATTGATGAATACAAAATCTTCTAGTGCAAAATTGTGTTTTGTCCTCCTCTTATTTTCTTAATCTATCATTTTATTTTGGGCCATTGCAATTGATACTTTAGTTGTCTGAGAGCTTGATCTCAGTACAACTCTCTTTCTAGTGCTTGCACTTTCACTTCTCCAAGCATAAATCCAATTAGCGTAAAAGGTTAAAGCTCAAGACTCTATTACATAGCTTTTCAAAATAGATCCGGTAATCAACCATTGAAGTGTGTAGGCAGAGTTTTAACAATTATGCCTAGTGGTTGTCATCAGAAGAGGGTCCAAAATGGATTTTAATGAATCTAGCAAAAGAATCCTAATCAACAAGTTGATGACTATTGTGCATTCATTTGTACCACCAATCGAGGGCATCTCCCTTCGTATAGAAAGTCAACATAAACACACATTCATATGATATTTGATAAAGAAGAAAAAAAATGATCAGCTTGATAAATCAAATCTAAAGGTTTTGTGTCATCCAAAGGTAATAATTAAAGCTTGGGTAAAAGGTTAGGTTGGTGGGAGAGGTCTTCTTGTGAGCAATGGTGGGTGGTGCGAAAAGGGTTAGACAAAAATGATGTAGTAAGAGGTTGAGTTATATATGATTGTAAAATATAAGTTTATCTGTTATCAATGAGAAAATCTTCACTATAGTAACTATGTATGATGTTTAGGAATTGTTTAGTGATTTAATTATAAGGTTTTAAAATGTTTGCTCTATAGAAAGAAGAGAAGCTTCTCATATGGTTGATTTGAGATATGAGAAACATGAAAACACCAAAATGATAGAATGACATTTATAGTCTTAGGAAGACATGCATTCAAAGAGGAAGAAAATATAATTCAATGTTACAGTTAGTTAGTTGAATAACTTCCTCTTGTGATTTCTTCTTCCAACTTGGAATCTTGTATGGAATCCTCAATTTTCATGATATAGACAACATCTTCTTTCATAATCTGGAACCAAATATATGCTTACCTTCTTTTGCAGGTCTAATTTTAAACAATATTCACCATAAAATTTAATTATTAATAATTTTTTGTGCATATGCCTACTCACGTATAAAATTAGAAATGAATAATTATATATATGGGATAAGTTTATTTGTATTTTTCTTTTGTTACAACTTTAATAGTTCTTATTTCATCATGTAACTTTTGATAAGTATATTATACATTAAAGTAATATAAATAGTGATTAATTGTTTATTAAATCAATTTTATTAAAGATATATCTATAAATTGTGCTACTGTAATTTTAAAATAAACCAGTATTAATTGTTTCTATAAATAATTAACGACTCAAATGTTTTTTTCTCAAGGTAGAATTGACTCAAATATTAAAAGTTGTTTGAACTTGATGTATACTAAAAATACGATCAAAGTTCATAATACAAATTAATTATTTTTTATCGGCAATTAAAATTAATTATCAGTGAAATGAATGAATATTTCACGCTAATGTTATGTAGTGGCCTTAAATAAATAATTGTAATTAGAAGTATAAATTAATTTAATATATTACCCATCCAAGTTATTTCGTAAATGTTTTTTTATCGCTTTAGAAAAGCCATTTTTTATTTAGTATTGTTTGATAAAAGAATTAGTATTTAAAATGTACAAAACAAATACTTTTTAGTCAAAGGAAAATACTTCTTGAAGGGCAATGTTTTGGAATCAGGCTTGCAGCCCAACTCTAGTCTAAAAAGGCTTTGCTTTCTGGAATTGCTAACCGCACCCCTAATAAAACTAAGTACACATCCATCATTAAAAAAAGTGTAATTTTTCTTAATTCCTTCCCTTTACTCACACCCCTTTTACCTTCACATCTCATTTCACGTTCATTCTCTCTCATATCCTTCCTAAATAAATTAATAAATTGTCTGTGATTAAAAAGTCCATGGAAAAAATAATTCTTTTGTATTAAATTTCCTTATAATTGATTTTAAAAGAAACTTGTTTACACAAGTTTCATAGCTGGTTTGGAAAATAGTTATTAACTTATTATGAATGTTAACTAATTGTGCAGAAAACGAATATTAAAAATATTTAAACTATTGTGCTAGTGCTGCTACATGCTACTGCTGGAACCTTGGTGCATTGAAAAGTTAGTTAGCATATACTTTGGTCTTTCCCAATCAAGTGAAAGTGCCCAAACATATCACTGCCTAATCTGGTTCAGTTTTAATAAACTACCTATTTTATGTGTTTATATATATGTGTGAGAAAGTGGAAGGTTAAAAAAAAACATTATATCATGTTTAAATTATTTATTACTGATAAAATAATTTTTATATATTAAAACATTTATTTATTATGATTTTTAAATATAAAAATTTAATTACTATGAATTATATTACAATGAAAATACATATTTATTTCCTCAATGCACATGTCAAAATACTAATTCTGTTTGAATAAAGAATTATGATAGAGGAAAGTTAACTCTCTATAGTGAATTGAAAATGACTTGTTATTGGTATCAAATCCCGAGATTTTTTAAATTATGAGACTTTTGTAGGGGATGTTTTTCAAACAAAATGAAGGAATTTCAAATAACATTCAAAATGAAAAAAAGAAAAACTTCTTTCATCGTCTCATTGTGAACAATTTGATCTGGAAATTTATGTGTGATCTCTATAATCTTTGTTTCTTTTATAATTTTCGTTTTTCCCAATTTACACTTCTACGAATGATAAAGTTATATTATTTTTTTTAAAAAAATATACTAAAACAAAATTTTCACATAGAAACTAAATTACTTTCTCGTAGCCAAAATTTTGAAACAAAAATAAATAAATTTATTTATTCTATCAAAACATCCTAAACATAAAACAATTTTTTTTGAAATAATTAGTTTCCGTACAATTTAACTTCTTCAAAATTTTGAAATCACTTATAGAACAATAGTTATATTGAATAAAGAATATAAGGGCAAATGAAAATGTGTTCAATTTTTCATTGATATAATATAATGGCCCACTATTGGTGGAGAGTTATGCAATTTTATGTTTTGAGTGATAACATGATGCTTTTTGACTTTGATAACATGATGTTATTTCAACATTTGTCAACTCATTTTGAGACACAAAAAAGCTAATAAAACTTTAGTTATAGTCTAATAATGGTAGTGTTACCAATTTAGGTTTATATGTGAATGCACAAAAATTATTCATTGGCCTATTCTACTCTACAAAACCCCATGACCCATGCCATTTAACACACAATCAATATTGATATACCAATAAGATGGGGACACATTATTCACTGAATCATTAGCTAATGAGACTAAAGCTCAAAAAGAAAAAAAAAAAAAAAAAAGTTATGTCAAAATAAGATTCAATTCATTGAAAGCCCTATTACATGGCATGGTTCATATTTGTGATGTAACTGGAGATGAGATAGTTGTGTTTACTCCTATTTATATCCCATGAGAAAGAAGAAGATGATAATTTTTTGTTAAATTATTTTGAGCCCCTTTTTTCATGTATTTTATGTTCTTATAAGAATTAAATTCATCCCTTTCTCTATTCTAAAAATAAAGATGAAAAATAATAATTTTATTTTGGTGTCAGTTTATCTTCCTTAGAGTTAAAGTCAATTTCTAATAATAACTATTTGATACTCTATCTCTTTTCCTTCCCCTCACTTTTCTCTTTCAGTTCTCTAATTTATTTATACCCTTTTTCCACCAAACTTTACTATGTATATGTAACAGTGTTTTGAACGTATAGATTACATACATAGTAAAGTCTAATAACCCATCACAAGTCTAATACTACCACTCAAACTCCTTTTTCTTATGAACCAATTTTATTTTTCCTTTTTTTTCAGTTATGATTTAATTCACTCTACATAAATAGCACTTCCATATTGTGAGTAACAACATGCCTTGTTTTTAGGGTTCTATTTCATCTTCAATTCCACGACAAATCTCTTCCTTCAATGATACGTTGATCGAACAAAACTATATTAAAGTTTGTTATTTTAATAAAATTATTCTAAGTATATACAAAACACATTTATTTTTCTATATTTATCTTCTCTTAATTCCAACTTTTTTAACTCAAATACACTTAATTAGTCAAAATTATTAGATAATAAACTAACGAAAAAAAACTTAAAACCCAAAATTACAATTATAAAAAACTATAAATTATCCAGAACCTGTATTTCTAGAAGAAGGGATAATATTTGGTATTATGAGACATATATATGCTTCTATCTTCTTCTTTTTTCCCTTAAACTTAAGTGTTTCCATCTCTCTAACAAGTAGCATCTTGTATGGTACAATAAAATGATAGTGAGATTGTTTCACCCAAGAAATCACAGTGATCAGATGAGATATTTGTGTGAAAAGGAAAGAATTAAGTGGAAAAGTGATGGGCAGGATTTCACTAATTGTGGTGTGAATTGGGTTTATGTGATTGATAATCAATCAGATTCAGATTGGTGCAATGAATAAGACCTGGAATTTATTTAGATTATTTTATTAATTATGTCTTGTAATATGAGGGGATTGCTTATAAGTGACATGTGCATGTGCTAATGTTGCTTTTTAACGTTAATGGGCCTTCATTAAGTGGTCTACAATAGGGGTCTTCTCGAATAGACACTTCTAAGTGCCATAATTTATTAGTACTCACGGGAACATGGGTTGCTTCCTGGAATAAAATGTCATTTTTTAGATATCTTCATCTTTTAGACGTTAACATCATGTAATCTACACTACAAACTAGACCCCATGTAGATCAGCTAAATTGTTATTTATTTATTTATTTATTTATTCTGCACTCATTTTCTTTTTCACTATATCTTTGTATTTAGTGCCTAAAATTAATGTATTTGGAAATAAAATGATATAAAAATGAAATAAACTGAAAATGAAAAATTATTAGCAATAATAATGAGGGCTAATGGCATTATCCCAAGGTGATGGTTGATATTTCTTGTCAATTGGTTGTCATGGTTTGGGAATGGATGGATTAGAGAAAGTGAAATGAGGGAAATGGTGGCACCTGTCACTCATTTGTTTTCAATGACACATAAATGATGCCTCTTACGATTTCAAGTAATATGTTGATTAGAATCTACAAAAGAGTTTAATTAATTGTGTTCGTGACCTCCCTCTACTTAAAACCAGTCCCATCACTACCTAAACACCATCATCTTTTTTTGTTCTCCTTTCTTCCATCTTAATAACTTCCTTTTTATATTATTTTAAAAAAAAATGTCAACTCTTATTATGATTTTTAAGAATTATTCACGTATATTATATTAATTTTTAAATACTAAATATAGAAAAATAATATTACTAGCATTTATAATCTCTGTACACTCTTATAATTTCACGCTTCATGTTAAAGATTTTTAAAATTAGTCTGAGAGTTTACTTTAATAAAGTATCGTTTATATTAGAGGGGTTGGAGTTCAGAGGAAAATACACATTTAACTGATAAAAAAATATTTGGTTAGCTTCAATTTAAGTTTTTTGAGATAAACTAAAACCGATAAAAATAATTTGGCTTTAGTTTGAGTTAAATATATTTGGGTCATTTTTATTTTAAAAAATATTTCATAATAAAAATTACATATATTTAATGGGTAGTCTTAGAGTTTTTCACTGCATTGAGTTTTACTTTAGTATGTAATACATTACATAACAGTTAATATAACTAAAAAAATATATAAAAATCAATGTAATATAAAAACTATCTACAGAATAATTTCATTGCTCGATCTTATTAGGATAATTGGGAACACGTACAAAAGAGTTATAATGACATCTATTGTTCTAGAAAGAGAAACAGTACAAAACATTTTTTTTTCAGAGCAAGGGAAACCTATAGATTGTAGATAATATGTACAATAATATCCACAAATTCCAAACAGATGAAGGAATTCGGAAAGAATAATGAATAAAGAACCAAACAATAGGAGATATTAGTTAGAGATTAGTAGTCAAAACTTTGAATACGGAAAATATATTAATTGAGAACATGATATGACTTTAAAAGCCTTCATATATACATCCTTGATTTGGGTTGGATTTTGTTAGGTTTGATTTATGATATTTGATTTCACGTATTTAAATTGTAATTCACTTGATGAACTGGTTCAAGGTTTTTTTGGGTTACCTTAGTTCATGTTCATGATATTTGTACATTCAATCTTGTCAATGGTCCATCTTTAACATGAGATTTTGTATGAGACGTTGATAAATATTAATAAAAGTATTTCTTTTAAAGATATTTATATATGTGTGTCTACAATATATATTGCTTATGAAAAATCAAAACATATTACATATTTTATTTATTTAATATAAATTAAGTCTTTGTTACACATAAACTAAGACCTGCGTATATGGATATATTAATTGCTTATTGAATTCAAATTGAAAATATTATCATTCCAAAAAGCTTGGTTATTTTAACTATGTACTCTTATACATTAAAAAAAAAAAAAACTGAACTGCTTTTTGGGAAACAAGTAAATAAATGTGATATTTGTACATGATAAAATATTCTTTTATAGTTCTTTTACATTACTATATATA
>Ga0209700_101019_pt1 | contig 56849 bp, 28 predicted proteins | sample SiratroredBW_FD_187528 | JGI IMG/M metagenome (GOLD analysis project Ga0209700, IMG submission 187528) | Root nodule microbial communities of legume samples collected from California, USA - Siratro red BW (SPAdes) (version 2) | ecosystem: Host-associated > Plants > Roots > Nodule | place: USA...
TCGCTGCCCTCGCGCCACCGCCGTCGGTGATGTCCATCGTCGCTCCACCTACGATGCTGCCGCCGTCGTTCCCGCCGCCGCCAGCCATGCCTTCCTCTGTCTCAAAACCGAACCTGTGCGCCACATGTGCCCCCCCTAAACCCTAATTAGGATTCTGGTTAGTGGGGTTGCTTTCTGCACCCCATCTGTTTGTGCCTACACCCCAGCTCTTCACAATTCCTAAAATACCCTTAACACTAGTTGGGTTTCTGACTAGTAAAGCTGCTTTCTGCACCCCATCTGTTTGAGCTTGCACCTGCACCTCTCGTCAATTCCCAAAATACCCCTAGCCATAAGTTGGGTTTTTGGTTAGTGGAGGTACTTCCTGCACCCCCATTAATTAAGATCTGTACCCACACTCCTCTCCTCAATTCCCAAAATACCTCTAGGCATAAGTTGAGTTTTTGGTTAGTGGAGGTATTTCCTGCACTCTCATTAATTAAGATCTGTACCCACACTCATCTCAATTACCAAAATGCCCTTAGTTTGAGTTTTTGATTGGTGGGGTTACTTCCTACACCCCCATTAATTAATATCTGCACCCACACTCTTCTCAATCCCCAAAACGCCTTTGGCCATAAGTCGGTTTCTGACTAGTGGAGCTGCTTCCTGCACCACCCCAATTAGGGTTTGCACCTGCGACTCCTTAAATTCCAAAACTGCCCCCACCTCCAAAACAGTCATCGTACACCACTTAAAATTCACATATCTAAGCTTTGCATTGCCAAAAATTCATTCATTCACGTTCCATTTTTGCATGCATAATCCCGCTAAAACTAAAGTGTCAATTCCATGTTGCATATAACTGTTGCATGTTATTTTTCAACACTGAATTTGGTATATACCTCAATTCTCAAAGCCCAGGCCTTAAACCTGGCACTGTTTTCCAAAGCCCAGGCCTTAAACCTGACACTGTTTCCCAAAGCCCATGTTTTAAACCTGGCACTGTTTCCCAAAGCCCAGGCTTTAAACCTGACACTGTATCTCAAAGCCCAAGCTTTAAACTTGGCACTGTTTCCCAAAGCCCAGGCTTTAAACCTGGCATTGTTATCCAAAGCCCAGGCTTTAAACCTGGCATCGTTACTCAAAGCCCAGGCTTTAAACCTGGCACTGCTATCCAAAGTCGAGGCTTTAAACCAAGCACTGACGCCATTCACTTACCTTATTTTCAAACACAAACTTTCAAAAGTTTCAAAAAAATATTGAACCAACCAACAATCTTATAAACAAAGAACTACGTAACCCTGATACTCTATCCTTGATAGAGATACATAGGAGCGAGGTCAAATCCTTGTCGGGCTCTTTCCAAAAAAAATATTTTTGTTTGTTATTATTTGCTTTGTATTTCTTTATGGGAAAAATAAATATTTTGAAAAAAAATCACACTCTTTTATTTTTATTTGTTCAATTAAAGGTATCGCCTAAGGGGGGGCGTTGTGGGGTGCTAGTACCTTCTCCACACGTAACCGACTCCCAGACTCGAAATCCATTTTCGCAAACTTGCCTTATCTTTTTTTGGTTTTCCATAGTTTTTCCTAATAAACTATGGTGGCGACTCCACTATTTTGAAAAATAATTTTATTTTGTTTGTCGTCCCCGTCATGATCCCGATTGCGACAAAGTTGATAAAATGTCGAATTTGAAACAATTAGAATTAGTAATTCCACGTGCTAACGCCAACGCCGCTTGGGTGTCATCAAAGGCTGAGTGCCTTCAATAACATGCCCACAATCAATCACCCTTTGCAATATAGTGACAATGTGCCTAAATATACCCTACACAAATAAGAAATGTAAATTCAATAGTAAGAAATATATTATCATAACTACTTTTATTAAATTATAAAATATCTTAGCAAACGGGCATGGTCTTGCTGTGATGGTGGTAGTGGTGGCGCTCCATCATCAGGACTATGAAATCAACAATGATCAGTAAAATCAGCATCAGATCCATAGATATGGATATGACACAAGTTAAACCATCCCATATAGTTAGCTGAACAAGAATTTGATTCAGACGTACGGGTGACCAATGTGATCAGATGATCGCCAAAATGTAGCCATCGATCATCAGTGGTGGCTAATACTCCTTCGTCAACTGGAATAGGAAGTATGTATGAATCCAAACTGATGCAAGACACATTCCTGTAGATGTCTCTGCATCAAAGCTCCAAGGCGAAGATAACTAAAAAATAAACATATCAACTCGAATGGGCTATATGCTCTATGGTTCTTATATGGATCCCATATGACCTCAGTAGTCGTCAAATAGTCCAATTGCAATCGCACATCTGCGAGTGTGCAAATATGCTGACTAACGATATAATGTGATGCTTTAGGCTGACTCTCCTTATACATGACATTCAAATCTCTCTTTCACATGCTTGGGAAATGTTCATAAATCCAACTCTGTAACAAGTACAACAATAAGTTATAATAGTTATTTATGTATGCCTTTTTATCACAAATTATCTACCAATTGCTTACATCAATGTGGTGTAACTGCCCAATTGTCGCGTATGGGAAAGATAAGCATCCCCTAGCTGTTCATACATGTGTGCAAGCCAACTAGCTCCTTAAGAATAATCTCCACACATGTGAAGGTCCCTGAACAAAGCCAAGTATGAAATAGATATAGAGGTTGTACTCTTATCAATAAATACTATTCATTAAACTAGATGCAATAAGTAAACCCTAATAGTAAACTCCCACGTACGTAACACACAACACTCCTCATAAATTTCTTGGGGCCAACTAAGTCATATGTGTGCCTCGACACTTTTTAATTTCTTCTCTTACATCGCCAGAATTGACCCCAACAACTCAACCAACAAATCAGCAGCTTTGATAAGCTCCAATGTAATATAAGTCAAAAATTCACCAACTATAGGGATATGGAGAATGCACGACACATCATCTAACGTGATGGTCATCTCGCCATCAGGTAGATAGAAGGTGTTTGTATCTCTATGTCACCTTTCCACAAATTTAGAAAGTAATCATTTATCGGCTACTTCATATCCAATGTGGCACAATGGCAACAACCTAGAATTTTGAGCAAATGTCTCAACTTCAGCACATGACAATCCAAACTTACTAATTTTTCTACCATCGGAGACCAATTTTAGTTCTCCCCGATCCTAAACCACAACATAAATATTTTGTAACCAACCAAAACCAAAACTTAAATAAAAATGCCAAAATAACTTACATTTTCGTGATTGTCTTTATTCCTTTAAAAAAATGTAAAAACATTTTTAATATTAAAGAAAATGAAATTTACTCCTTGTACACCTCTCATGCATCCTATTTGCACATTTTCACTTATTAGACCCCAAGTCAATTTTGTTGTCTACACCCCTACAGCCTTCTCACGCCACCCCTAGCATCTTGGCCCTGTCCTTTTCTCTTCTCACACTCCCCAATCACTTTTCACACCCCAAAATCTCTAGATTCTCTTTGATCTACCGTACGTCCCCCAACATTGGCACTGCCACGCCACTCACACCAGAAACGTCCAAATTTTCTGATTTTCTCACAACTGAAAAGTTGATAGGCCCCTCTCTACCATCAACATAACCACCTGGTAAAGCTGGGTTGTCCTTTTGGAAAAGTTGGGATGTCCCCCTGCAAATAATAAAAAAATAGAGGCCATTTTGGGGGAGGGGATACGAGAATCTCCTCTTCCTCTTATTAGGAGATATACAAAAGAGAAGTCATAGGAGAGGATCATTGGGGGAATCATACAGGAAAAAAATGCAAACATATAGAGAGAAGCTAGAAATTAAGAGAAATAGAGAACAAAAACATACACAATTACATCAAAACAGTCTGTGTTACAATCTAGAAGCAAGTTCTTCCAAAAATTGAAGAGCATTACAGAATTGAGAGAGTTTAAGAAGCACACATGGAATTACAGAGAAAAGGAGGAAGGAAAAATTACATAGTCTTTTTTTACAGTTAAGATATTCTACAGATAGATATTCATCTTACATCTATATGAGTGTGTTGTTTGTGTTTGTCAATTTGTTGTGCTTGATCTCTTGTGTTTGCTCTGTTCGATGTTTTCTCTATATTCATTTGATTTATGCCAATACCAATATGAGTGTGTTGTTTATGTTTGTCAATCTACTGTGTTTGATCTCTTGTGTTTGCTATGTTTGGTGTTTGCTCTATATTCATTTGATTTGTGCCAATACCAAGGTTGAAGATTAGTTAGCTTTCATTACGTTGAATATTAGAAAGAATGTAAATTGTACCTTTGTTGAACTTATGTTGGTTCTTTTGATTGCTATCCAACATGATTCTCTTAAGAAGCCTTGCCTTAAACCTTCGCTTGCGAGGTAACTTAACTTTATGGCAACCACGACACCTCCATTGTCTTCGTCACGGTTCACACCCATTGTGGTTCACATCCATCTTCAGCTTTTACCATGACTATCAAGAGTCACAACACAACCACCACGACCTCCACCACTCATAATCACCGTCGCCTCCTCCCCTCTCTCACTACCATCTCGATTCTTCAAACCAAACCATCATCTCTGCATACCATCGTCCTCCACACCACCACATCCTCCAATACCTCTGACAAGCCTCCACCAAACTTCAACAACTCAATTCTCATGTGCCTTACATCCACTCCACCGTCACTCACCACTGAACCTCTCTCCACCGTTTGAAACCATGTCTTTCCCTTGTTTCCCTTCCATCACCATTGCTCTCCTCTAATCCAGCGCTGCCATCACGAGCCATTCTCTGCTTGCACCACTGCCAGCCTTAGAATGAGCAGCACCACCACCTCGAACCTTAGTGTGGTCGTCGTCCCCTCATTCCTTGCCATCAACGTTGTTGGAGATCATGGCAACGTTGTTGTCACCACCGCACCTCTGCCAAACCCTATAGGCAACGGTGCCTCGTCATTTCCTTCGCCAAACCCTCTGCGCCCCACTATGTTTGCTCCACCAAGCAAGCGTCCCTCTACCATGTCATCACCTCACCACAAAACAGCTTTAAAACACCCTTAAACAATTGTCGCTCTACCTACCGAACAAGTCGCCGAGGTCATCTCCCACCAGCAAGCCAGCAGCTCTAAATGATGTTGCCACCCTCATCAAGCCACCCAAACCTCACACAGCCACCACAAACCCTCCCTAACCACCATTATCGCCAAGGGAGAGCCATGTCATCGTCGTTCTCCTCCCTCCGCCACTTGAACCACCTAAGCAACCCAAGTATCAACACCTCTCTCCCTCTCTCGCCACCGTCACCTATCTCGCCCTTAACGCTGTTCCAGCACCTCCGATGATCCTCTGCAACTCCTCCAGCCTCCGCACACCACTCCTCAATCATACTCTCATAGCGTCGCCACTCACTTGTGCCTCAACCACTCCTTCCTCAACCTCCAAAACTTTCGTCAACCATAAGACACCACCATCACCTCCCTCACCTTTCCCATGTTACTCTCCACGCCACCATCGCCATCATCCTCTATCGCTGCCACTACCTACCACTTGCACCACCAAACCTCACCATGGCGTCCCCACAAGCCCTTATTTGCAACGTCGTCGTCAGGCCTCTTCCCCATGGTTGATGGTGTTTCTCCGTCGCACCACCATCGCCGTCAACCTCCACCAAACCAAACTCGTGCCGCCAAGTTAGACATTGAGACTCTCAAACCCTAAAACAAATAAGCACAAACACCAGTGAAAGCGACGGTGAGGGAGCTGGGGTTAGTGGTGGCGACACTAGGGTAAATCTCTTGTAAGGCTATGAGGCCCAATTCTTGGCCCAATTGGTGTCCAGAATGGAGTGTTGAAGGTGTTAACAAAAGTGCAGCATGTTTAGGGCATAACTTAATTGGATCTGAATGAGTAAGGGTGGGGGGCTTGGCACGGTTTGGGCTTAGCTCATTTAGTGAAACTAAAAAGAATTGGATAGATTGGAATAAATGGGTTTTTGGTCCAATAATTTAATTTCTATACTTTTACTTTTGTTATTTGCACCATGAGCTCATTTTTATGAAAATTATGTTTTATATTGCATTTTTTTTATCTTGAATGGTCGTCTGCGTCATGGAAAATTTAGACTTTGATTGGAATATCAAAAGGTCGTACGCGTCTAATGGTATCCAAATTGAAGTTTAATTTTCAAAATAAAAAATAGATAAAAATTTAAAAAAAATAAAAAAATAACAAATTTCACAAAACTATTCAACATTCTTAAAGAACTACGTAATTCTGATTTTCCATCCTTGATGGAAATACGTAAGACCAAGGTCTAACCCTTGTCGGGCCCCAAAGATTAAAAGTTAAATATTTTTCTTTAGTTTTATTTGCATTTTTGTCTTTTTTTGGAAAATAAACGTTTTCAAAATCACATTCGTTTTATTTATTTAATTAAAGGTACTATCTTAGGATGCACGTTGTGGGGGTGCTAATACCTTCCTCACACGTAACCAACTCCCAGACTTGAAATCCGATTTTCATAGACTTGCTTTATCTTTTTTTTTGATTTTTTCATAGTTTTTCTTAATAAATTATGGTGGCGACTCCCTTTTTCAATTTCTCAAAAATGTTTTCATTCTCTCTTCAGATTGTCGTCGCCGTCGCAATCTCGGTAGCGACAATATGTATAGGTAAAAAATACTTACCTCACCCTCCCACAACTTAAAACCAACATGATTACGATCCCCTCTATGTTCGAATGTCGTGGATCTCTCTCTACCCTCTCCTTGAGAACTATCACCTCTAGTTATAACCATTAATTTGTCACAAACAAGTTATTTTACATTAATACAGTACATACAAACAAAAAAAAAAGAAGAAAAATTATAATCCTCTTCTAGATTGCTCATTCTGGAAATTTGTCCCGAATCCATAAATAGCTTCTGGAACGACCACTCCGGAAGACAAAATAAACACCCCACCTCTTTCAAAATGCTCAAATCAAAAGTTATTTCCAGATATGGACAAGCTCATGAATTGAACAATTCAGAAGAGAAAACCCAACAAAAAATCATTCCCCACCCCGCGTCGCATGATGTTGCCCACTCCCGTCCTCCTCCCCGTTCTCCTTCCACTATCTATTCCATTAACAACACTACAGTACCTTGTGGTAAACGATGAAAAATGATGGTGGACATAGCAGACAAACACGAAACAACTCTTCACGGTGGCTCCTCGTTCATAGTGGCAACGCACTTTGAGAAATTTGAAGAGTGGGATGTATAGAGGTGTGGGATATATGAAGGTGTAGGGTTGGAGAGGGTAAATCAAACTTTACACAATTTAATAGGACACTTTGAGAATTTCAAAAATGTAAGGAGGTGATGGAAGAACATATGGAGGTGGAGGAAGAAACCGTCTAAATATTTTGATAATATCATATACACCTATAACAAAGATGTAAAATTAATTATTGTAATAATTTGTGCTATGTATGTAAATTAAGTTTATAATAATTAGTGTAACAAATTTTGATTAATAGTTCAGAAAAAACACATTCCTAAAAGTGTAATTATATGAATTCAACACAAGGTATAAAACTATAACGCTATAGCATATGAACAAATATTCGATTGAAAATAATATTCATTTTATCTTAATATCATATTTAAATTTGTTAAAAGTATAATTCATCCTCAAACTTTTTATTAATAGTTGAATGATACAAAATACATCCATGTTTCAAAAAAGAAAAAAAATATTACTTTCTATAATACTTTGTTTAAGAAACATTTAGATAAAAAAAATGAGAGAATTTATACATTTATGGAAAGTGATGATTCATTTAAAAAAATAAACTGATGTTTTTATATGTTTTAAGTTAAATGTATATATGGAATTAATAAGATAGATATCAACATTCATTTTCGTCCGGATTGTTTCTATTAATTTGTCAAAAAAAAATTGAAAAAAAATTTTTTTTTAGTTTAAATATTGGATTTTGTTTCTTTTAAAAAAAAAGGAAGAATGAAGAATATATATTTTGTTTTATTTTATTTTTCTTATTTTCTTTTTCTTATTTTCGTTTTTGAGTAAAATATATCAAAAAATGTGATTTAAATTTTTACCTCTTTCTCATTTTAGGAAAACAAAAATAATAAAATACAAAAATATATTTTTTTATGATTACCTTTATCTTGATAATAAATTTTTACCTTCTTTATTAAAATCAAAGAAAAAAATGAGGTATATAGTTCTTTATGTCTTTTATAGTTTCATTTTATACTTTTTTTCTAAAAAAGGTAAATAATAATTACAAATAACAAAAATGATAAAATTGAAATTGGAGCACCCAAAATCAATGAATATCCACATGTACAAGTTGCATCACCCTCACACCACTAGAAAACTCAAAATCTTGCGCTCCTGCTGCTCCTGCTACCTCTGCAATGCTTCCCCGTGCAACATTACCTCTTTCTAACAAAAACTGCTATGTTCCCTCTGCAATACTTCCCTCTACAGCTAGCATTACCTCTTCCGCAAACTCCTGACAAAGTCAACCCTCCAGCACATATACACGCATGGCTCATTTTCTCTTTAAGGGAGATTCACACAGAAACTACAGGATACAACTCTCCCACACAACCATGCTCTCTCCTCCCCTTCCATCCCTACTCTGCGCCCCTCTCTGGGTACACACACTAAAAAAGAATCTTCCTTTATCACCCAGGCTCACTCCATTTTTTTCTCTTGGTCCCTTAATGCTCTCAAGATATTTATTCTACCACATCCACAAAAAAGGGAGGAAGTGATGCAAATACACCAACCGCAAAACCACTCACCCTCTCCTTCGAAGGTGGTGGTAGCCACCAAAACTAGCTAACTCGTCCGCGCTTACTAACCCACATTTTTCACTCATTATCCTCTCTGAAGAAAACACAACAACCACAAGAAAAAGATTAGAAGTGCAAGGTATGAAGGAACTAAGAACAAGGTATCAAAAGCATTTTTTACTTGCGTAGTGTGTTTGCTTTGTTGTATTTACTTCAGTGTTAAGCGTTTACATTACACTTTCCACACGACCTACACCATCCCCTTCACCAATTGTATATACTCCACATCTTCTCACCACTATCTTGTACATCTGCGAAAAAACTGCTTCACAAAGTCACTTGCATGCACACGCTAAAAATAAGAGAGTAAGTGGTGTCCAAGCCGGTTCCTAGTTACCCCGCTCCTTCCAGCTCCTCTGCTACCCTGGACTCCCCTTCGATGACCTCTTAAACTCCGCCAATGGGCTCACCACGCTCCCGGAGCACCCTTCGCAAACGCCTACCGAACCTTCCACAACAGCCCTGCCTCCAATCCTAACCACTTCACCTTCACCACTGTTTTCGCCGTTAACCGTTGTCGAACCCTCATCTCTCCCGTCGCCACCACTCCCTCCACAACATCACAATACCGCGCCGCCATAACAACGTCTACTTCCCCGTCAGCAGCCTTTGCGAGCCTCCTCACCTCATCCTCCTTTACCACCCACCTCACGTCGTTGCCTTCTCTTTTCCCTTTGCAAACTCTAACTTGTTTAGGTTAAGATTGAAATGAAGAGTGGCGTGATGGTTCTGGGCTTGGGCCCACCTCGTTGAAGAGTTAAGTGAAAAGTAAAAAAAAAGAAAAAAAGAAAAATGAACTTTCGGTGTTGGCACAAATGAGTGAAGCTTAATAATGAAGTAATGTAGTGGCATGATGTTAATTATCCTTGGTAAAGGGTGAAAATGAAAAGGTTGTTACGTGGCTGAAGTAGGCTTACCAAAATTCCCTTGATTTTCGGTGCCGAATGAAATAAACTTTTCTATTTTACTTTTAATAATTAAAATTTTTTGAAAATACAAAATAAAAGCAGCGTTGATATATGTGATGTAACTTAATTTTTTTTTTTTTGGTTTGTTTTATTATTATTTTGTTATTGTTCCATTTTATTATTTTTTTAAAAAAGAAAAAAGATTTTTTTTTCTTTTTAATAAAATCTTTCTCTTGTGTTTTACTTAAAAAAATAGTATGTTATCAAAATAAAAAATTGATTAAATATCCAAATAACGCACATGTTATGCAGAATTTAATTTAAAAAACTTTTGTTATTTCATTTGGATAATCAAAAGACCGTACACGTCAAAAGATATCTAACACAAAATTTTCTTTACAAAATTCACGAAAATATAAAAAATTATCAAGTTTTCAAATGTCAAAATTTTCTAAAATTGCAAAAATATATAACATTTTCAAAACTAAAAAATATATAAAATTTTTAAAATTAAAAAAAATACCAAAACACCATCAATGATTTGCACAAAGAATTACATAACCCTGATTTTTCATCCCTGATGGAAATACGTAGCAGCAAGGTTAAACCTTGTAGGACACCAAAAATTAAAAAAAATATTTTTGTCTATTTTTATCTTCATTTTTGTCTCTTTTTGGGAAAAATAAATATTTTGAAAATCACACTCATTTTATTTATTTAATTGAAGGTATCGTCTTAGGACGGACGTTGTGGGGGTGCTAATACCTTCCACATGTGTAACCGACTCCCAGACTCGAAATCCGGTTTTGCAGACTATAGCCTTAGTTTTCGATTTTTCCATAATTTTCCTAATAAACTATAGTGGTGACTCCTTTTTCTAATCTTTATAAAATATTTTAATTTTCTTTCGGTTTGTCGTCCCAGTCGCGATCTCGGTTGTGAGATAAGAACGATATAAAAAGTAAGAGTTGTGATAAGAAAGAAAAGAGAGATTAAAAGAAATATTTAAACTAGTATTTTACATGGTGTTTTGTGAAAAATAATGTGATCAAATATATGAGGTAGGTTTACATGTCTGCTAAATTCTATGGGGTAGTGAACAGTCAAAAATACTCTTATTTAGATTTGTAGAATAATCTTGTTTTTTATTTTACTTTTTCTCATGTTTCATCTTCCTCCTCCATCGCTCACCCATTTGTTGTGTTGTTTGTGTATTCATATATGAGAGGCTTTCTCGAAATAATGTTGCTAAAGAATCACCTTGGACCCATTGTCTTGCTGTGCATGTATGAAGAGGTTTTTTTTTCTTTATTATCATTAGTGTTGCTTTATTATGGATTATTCACAATATAAACCTATTTAAAGATTTGTGTGTATTCCACAATACATATGTATTTTCATATATAAAAATACATTCTAAAATATACATCTCAAAGTAGTTGAAACAAATGATTAAATTATTTGTCAGAGTTATGGGTAGAACTAAAGGTAATGCATCTCAAGGCGATGCTAGATAGAGACCAAAAACATCAATTAGCAAAAGAGATCACAAAAGAGTTTTCAATATCATTAGTGGTGATGTGTTGCATAAAGTTTCACGAGGATATAATGAGCAACAAGAATTCCTTGACATATCTTTTGATACTTCCATACTAGTTATTTATGTTCATCACATTGCATTAAGATTGTGGGAAGGTGAGGTAAGAAATAAAAACTTCATTTAGTGATGTTATGTTTAGTCATTTTTTATTATTTATAGTTAAACACACTAGTAATTTTTTTAAGGATTGAGGGGAAGAAGTTGGTATCCCATTAGTTATTTTTTATTATTTATAGTTAAACACACTAATAATTTTTTTAAGAATTGAGGGGAAGAAGTTGGTATCCCATGGGTGTAAGTTAAATAAACTTGGGATCTCTCATCCCTAGATTGAGGTTGTGATGCTTAAATATAGATTGTTGTCATTGTGTTATATCAGCTATGAGATCCCTGATAAGGTTCTCATTTTAGCCTTTGTAGAAAGGTGGCATTGGTACACCAACACTTTTCACCTTTCTGTTGGTGAGATGATTATCATGTTGAATTATGTGTATACATTGTTGCATATCCTCTTCATGGGACAATTTTATACATAAGTGATGTTGGATTTCATATCAATATCAACGTCAACATGGTTAGTTGAGGTCCTTGGGGTGGACTTGGGTGACATCATGAGAGAGTTGAGGCATTATTGTGACGTACATATTAACGTCAATTGTCTACAAGAAGTATATGAGAAGTGTCGCATCTATCATATATAAGAGTTTCGAATTCAGACTTATTTTATTGCATTTTGTGAGATGCACAATCTATAAATAAAAGTGTGATATCTATTAGTGTTTTATATTTACAACTGTTTAACAATTTGATATATGTGGTGAGTACTCATATCACACTCATTCACATATATGACTAGTTAAGATATGCATTTTTTTAGACAAAATAATTTGGTAATTTCAATTAAATAATATATAATTAGTACAACTTAAATTTATGTTAAATTAAATATATTAATAATATATTGTTAAAATTGTAATAAGCTTCAATACATCAATACTTTGCATTATGTGACTCATAACTTGGTTTTCTTTCCTAGTATTTACCGTTACCCTTTTTCTTTTAAGTTCTAACGTTGTACTGAGGAATTAGTTTGAGAAAACTTAACAAAATTTAATACTTAAATATATTTTAATCTCAGGAGAAACAATTGACAACTTTTCAAGAATTTTATTTACTGTGTTTGTACGGTGCATCATGTGGTAAACTTAAAAAATTTAGTTCTTTAGAAGACTAAATTTTATGTCCAATTTTTATATTGCAATATGTAACATCCCAAAAATTATTTCTAACATCTAATTTATCCAAAACAGTAGTTAAAACATAATGCACAATATATATATATATATATATGTATATATATATATATATATATATATATATAACATTGTACTTCAAAAGATTTTCCTTTTTAAAGAAAATTAAAATATAACTAATTACATTTACACATATATACATATAAACAAAGAGTTTTTTAAAAAGCTTTTAGAGTTATAATTGGCACATTCAAGAGCATTTTCCACAGTACCATCTGCAATATTACCTGCTCCCGTGTATAATCATCATCGCAGTAGAAACAAACACACAACACAAACAAGAAAGGGTAAGCTAGTAATTCAAAATATCTCAAATAATCACAAGTATACATCATTTAACACATAACAATCAATTGACAACATCTATCATCAAACTTAAGACATCACATTATATAGACATACTCAATGTACTTCCTGAAGACTCGTGCATTGAATAGACCCCGAGATCTACACTTGTCACACTACCGATTTATGTGTCTCATTTCATTACCATTAATCTCATATGACAGGGTTAATCCATATAACTGTCTTGACCAGCCCTTTTTCATACTGCAGTTTCAGTCATATGAACCTCCTTCAACTCTCACCACCTAATAATATTCATCTATTTGATTTGTATTACTAGTAGAGTCAAGATATCAATCGTTAAACCAGATCCTTAAACAATGCACATCCTATTTCTCAGAACAGATGTTTTCTTTCCTAAAAACACTATGCCTATGCATCACATACAATTCATATCATACATCATCAATTTTCATTCATCTATTCATTCACTTTCCATTTCAATCTCAACAATCTCATTAAAACTCCACCATTTTATATAATTATACAATATCAGGTATTATTCCTCAATTAATCATGCACAAAGACATATCCACATGTCATACCTATCAAAGTCTTACACTAGTCATATTCAATCTATCAAACAACAATCAAAAGTTATCACATGTTACTTTCTAACATCATTATTCAAATCAAGTCAATTGATCCCACCAAATCAATATAAACAATCAAACTCATCCACTGCTCAAGGACCAGTCATACCTGCAAGAAAGACTTGAGCATTGACAATCATATATTTAATATTTTAAAGCTCTATTTGAAAGTAACTAATCAGTATAAAAATAAGTTACTAGCTTCCCTGACCTGATGAAAATCTCTATAACAGTTCTTTCAATATCTGATAGAGATACTAATTCAAAAATCTAGGGATTTAGAACAAGTTATTAGAACAAAACCAAATTTCAGTATAATCTTAATTAAGTTGAGAGAAATACTTTTTTTAACTGTCTCTACTAAGATTGATAACAAAAACTTAAGGAAAAACAAAATATAAGGGATCTTTAAAGCAAATATGAACTTACTTTCTTTGAAATTTTGATCAGCTAAAAATGACCCCTAACTCCTATCAAATTTTACAATAGATGAGATATGGAGAGGAAAATTAGAGAAATGAGAGAGCTCACTTGAGGGAGAGAGAGAAAAGAAGAAAAAGAAAATGGAGATGCATGGTCGTGCCTCTGTTTTTTTTTTTTTTTTTTAAACTACCGTGCTTTACACAATCTCTCACTCTTTTTTTTTTTTTATATTTATTGTTTATGCTAATGTAATTATTTGATAAGTATAAATTTTCAAGATAATTAATAGTAAATGACCACTTTCATATGCCATGAAATTGATAAAAAAAATAAGGTGAAATATTTTTATAGATTCCATCACATTATTAATGAGAGCTTTCATATGCCAACGATTTTTCTTTTTACACTCTAGACAAAACTTTTTTAAGAAAAAGAAAAAGAGAAAGAACCTGAAAACCTGCAATACCGAAGTAAAATATAAATTCTTCATTTTAATAAGGGTAATTTAATCTATTAAAAGTTGGCACAAGAGATGCATAATGAGAATTCATCAAAGAAACCACCACGGAATAATGAAATTTCAGATAAGTGTTAAGTGTTGAATAATAAAATAAAACAAATATTATAAATATAGTATTCAAATCTTATATACATCAACATACAATATATAGATATAATAATGTTGATACAATTAATTATATCATTAATAACAATTAAAACATGTACCAATTAGAATCAAATAGTATCTTTAAGTATACAAATAAAATTAATGATGCACATAAAATTTTCTAGTTATATTCATTAGTTATAAAAATAAATAATTAACCTTTAAGTGATTCAGATAATTAATATAAATTATCATAAATTTAAAATTAAATAAACATAAAAATTTGACCACTCAACTCTTTAACAATTTTATTACATATTTAACTACAAACAAATATAGTTCATGCACATCCTGTCACCCATACATAACACTTTCATTTTATATTTTTTCATTTCAGGTCAAACAATTTATATATCTATTTTATAAATTCAATCACGTTTAAGTCTTAAAGTATTTTCTATTTCGTTAATATTTAAGTAATTAAGTTTGTGATATTAATTTCATGTACAACTTTTACATTTTAAATGCAGATGCCTAAATAGATACTTTCTTTATCTCTTTTCCATACGCAGTCAAAGAAAATTTGTTATTCAAATACAATCAAACAAATATAATTTCATTGTAATATGAATTGCGTGTATACAAAATTTTTCAATCAACTTCCACTGAAAACATAAATATTTTATTCATATAATGAAAAAAATGTATATAGTTTAATCGTCCAATCAAAAAATGTATGCAGTAAAAAAATAAAGGTCCATAATCATAACATGAGATCAAAATAAATTATCTTTTATATTCACAATAAATGAGATCAAAATAAATTCTTTTTTATACTCACAATAAGTAAAAATTTCATAAATTAAAATTTCTTAAATTTTACATTTAGAGTTTACAAAGTTTGGAGGAAAACATACGAGATAATTTTCAGACATCACTCTCATACAACATATAAAATCATATCATATCGATTTTCTGATAACTATTACTGTGAAAAGCCAAAACAGGTTGTTAAAACTTACACAGTTCTCACATATATTAAAGAAATAATATGGGTATATTTTATCATAAGATATTGTTCTTTAGTGCTTTGAAAATTCATCCATGTTTCACTCTCTTTTAATTCTTTATTCTATTATCTCTTAATGTTTTAGAAATTCAATTACATGAATAACGACCTAAAGTTTCATTCCTTTTAACTCTCCATTCTATAATTTCTTTCCCTTGATGGATGAAGTAGAGACAAACCACATACATACTTAGCATAGAAAAAGATATTGTTTATACTTTAGTACAAATATTTATAAACTTTATTACCCATTTATTTCCATCAAATAACAATTATCATCAAGAAATTATTTTTATTATCCTAATCACCATTTTATCATTTATTATTACTTTATTAATCGCATGACTCTCAAATAATATATACAGCTTAAGCGTAAGTTCTCATGGCAACACCAAAAATTAATAAATACGTCAACCTTTTATAGGAACTCCAAAATGAGTGATTGTTTGAAGAGAAGAATTGGAGGACCACACGAATATATTAAGGTGATTTCATACTACTACTTTATTTTCTAATATACTTTGACAAATTTTCTATTGATCCAAATGAATTGGAAATCATAAAAATTTGTCAGTGTATATATTATTCCATATTTCTGTACTTTATATAATATTTAACAAATTAAAATATAGAAGTAGTTCTTATCTTTTATGTTTTGTTAAAATTTGGTTTCTATATTTTTTAAAAAAAAAACCAGTTTAGTTCTATATAATTTAAAATATCAAAAGTGGTCAATATTTTCGAAACAAAAAAAAGTGTATTTTTCTATATTTTTAAATTTAATTATTTTAAAATAATTATTTTGTAATATTTTTAAATTAATCTATTAATATTTATAAAAAGAGAACATAACATTTTGTAACCCTTTAATATTAATTTTTAATAAGATTACTTTACTTTCTATTAAATTAAAATAATTTTATTACATAATAAAAAAAATAAATACACCATACATATCCTCAACTAAAAATAATCATTTAATTTTAATTCTTTTCTATAAATATATACTTTTTATATTTTTAAAAATTATATTATTTTAATAGAAATACGAAACACATACATTAGTTACGGTATATAAATATTAACATATATCCAACAATCTTTTCAAAATCATAAAAGTAAAAATACTGAGTCAGAGTGAATTATATAATTTAGCCTATTTAATAAATTAATCTCAAAAAGTGTATGAGAAAATGTTGTATATAAACAGCATTTGGGAGAGAGCTCTATTCACGTAACTGTCTTCGAAATATTTAGGTTCAGTCTCCACAATTTTACAATCATTCATACTCTGTTTCTTTTCTCCATTCTCTGCTTCTGTGCTCTGTAATGAATGATTTTGACTCTAACAAATTCTGTTTCTTTCTCTTCATTTCTTTAATCAAAACCTTTGGGCACTGATCCTTTAAAATAATTGAGCCAAAGTTTTAAACTTGTTATAGTTTGTGTGTTCAGTGATTTTTACAGTTTTACTAATTTGTTTTGTTTATTATATTTTTAAAGCTTTCAATGTACTTTTTGTATGTATAAATACTATATGGTTTTATATATATATATATATATATAAAACTTATTTCTTAGGGTTCCTAAAATTTTATTTCGGAGTTTAATATTGAATTCTGTTTGCTTTTAAGCATTTTTTCTCTTGAAGAGAGAGATGGTTTTATTAGCAGGAATGTATGGCATTGATGTTCTGCATAGGCTAGTTACAATTTGTTGATTGATTTGCTTCTTCAGTCAGAATGATCTAAATTCGGATTTTTCTTTTTTTTTTGGTTGGGCATTAATTTTTTTCTTATAAGAGGGGTCCCTTCCTTGATCATTTTCTAATTTGCTTTGCAGCTTTTGTATGAAAAATGCTTTCAGGGGCTAATGTTGAGAATGAGGTCACTGAAGATGGTGAATATGATTCACATAAGGAAGATGAATCAGAAACTTTGTCTGATATTGATGATAGTGATGTTGATGCGTATCTTCACAATGAGGAGGAAAAGCATATGAAGAAGATGCTATGGGAAAGAGTTAATCGAGTGTATGTTGCGGTACGTAAAATTTTATCGGCTACTTTCTAGTTTTTGTAGTGCTATAAAGTTGTTTGTATCTGTAAGTTTTTTCACTTTCTATGAAGTTCAAATTCAGAATAGGGTGCTTGTTCCTTGTACTTTAGCTTTTTTGGTTATTTTTTTTTTTTTTTTTTTTTTTTTTTTTTTTTTTTTTTTTTTTTTTTTTTTTTTTTTTAATTTCAGGAACAGGCAGCCAAGGAAGCAGTTGCAGCAGCTAATAAGAAAAAAGTTTTTGAGGGAAATTATGGAAACTGTTCAGAGGATTTACTAGCTGCAAGTTCTGCTGCAGCTGCGGCAAAATCCAGAAAGGTACTTTCTGAAAACTTTTTTGAGGACCTTCTTTTGAAATTATACCACAAGTAACTTAAGAACTGCAAAAAAATCTCACGAAATCCACTGTTAAGAGTTTTAGACCTCATTACATAAATTATATGAAGAAGTGTCAAGTCATTTTGATTTTAATCTAGGCTTTATCGTACAGCATTTTTCATTAACATAAAATATGATTTCCGTGATATATAAGACTATCGTATACTAGATTTTAGCTTATGAATAACCAATTTATTTGAAATTTGATTAGCATGAACAATTATTTTCTCTTGATTCAATGGTTAGATCGATGAAGATCACATAAGAAGTTACTCAGTGGTTGAAGAGTTTCAAGTTTCTTACACTGGTACTGATGGACCCTTGCCATTATTGGGTATTCTATCAGCTCTCCATTATTGCTGTGCATTTATAATTGAAGTTGGCAATGTTGTTGTCAAGTGAGAGGATATTGTTGCTGCAAAGCTTGCAGCGCATATGCGAGGAATGAGTTATTAGTTGTTTAGAGGATCCAAGTTTTGATGAATGGGTAACATGATTTCTATGTCCCCCATATTTTGACAATGTTAGCCAAAATATAACAAGAGTGTAGTTTGTTGAGTTGAAACTAAGTTGAATATAAAAACAGATAAAACTATCAAGATATGAAGAATTTCTAGCCTGTCATTCTATAGTATGTACTATTTACTAGTGTCTAAACTAGAGGACAATGAAATGGAAGCCGGAGATGCATGGGAAATTTTGTAGGAGCAACTCTGGGATGGTGAGTCTGGAGAATGAACCGAAGATTGTTTTAATTTTAAATTGATTATACTCCTTAGTATACATTTCAATGGGTGTGCTTTTTTAGGTGGTCCAATAATTCTGGATGATTTATTTTTGTCTGCATATTATAATTAGTACTGCATAAACTACTGCAAAACTTCAAGCCTTACATTATTTTAGTTTGTTAAATTGACTATTGTAGGGAATGAAACGCAAACGAATCCATGAAGCAAAACATATTGTGCCAACTCAATATGCTGCGGAGGCCTTTGGCCAAATGTCTAATGAAAGAAAGGTAATTTATTGAACAACAAATGTGCATTTCCTTTAGATTTTTGTTCTACATCTCTGGTTGAATTGAGGGAGACAAGAGGAAACGATTTTCAGTGCTAGTACCTGGTGGCAGAGATGTCTCTTTCTTGTTGTCATGATGATGGTAGAGTAAGTGGTGAGGGTGTTTTTGTTCAGAAACTTTGACTCCTGAGCAAGTTTTTGGCCGAGTAGTAGTTTGTGTTCTTTATGGCTGTGAGTATTTTTTCCATGGGAAGGTTTTAGTAGTGTTCACTGGGCTGCAGTGCTGTGTAATTTTTCTGCACATTCCTTCCTTTTTTTTCTAAAATATGTTATGTGATGAAATAACCTTAGAGGTAAAAACTGAAAAGGAAAGATATGCTTGTGAAAAGCATTGGATAGCAAAAGACAATGTCTATCTAAGCATTGAGTTGTGTGGGGAGTGCCTATAGTTACTTTGACATTGGATTCCCGTTTTCGTTGAGCATGCAAATTTAACTTGACTTCTTTGTTGGCATCTTTTGGATATAGAGATGGGGTACCATCTGCAATTCTCTACGATTTAGTTTGTTTTACCATGTGCGTGCACTTTTCTTGATCAAATCGATGATCAATATATGACTAATTTTGGTTATTTTTAGTTATCAACTTAAGATCTTCAGAAATTGTTTATATATTACTAACAATACTTGTTTTGTTATGTCATTTGTAGAGTCTCAAATCTAAAGTCAATTTAGATCGCCTGGAAGAATTATTTAAGGATATGGTAATTCTCTTTAGAACTCTTTTCCATTTTGACACTTGTAATATTGATACACTATTTTCCTTTAGAAAAAATATTTGATATTAAGGTCTTAATAAACTTTTTTATAGGAGGCAAAAGATAAAAAAGATTAAATAGATCAATTTTTTCAAATTAAAATTAGTTTATTCATATGTTAGTTTATGTTCTTCTGTTTAGCTTGTCCAACTCCAAAAGTTGATTAACTTGTGTGTATGTTAATTTTAATTCATGAGGGAACTTTAACGTTTTTTCTTTGTTGTAAGTTTTTCTTAAGAAGTATATTCAGCCTGTCTGTATCTTTTGTCATTTCATACTTGTCATTATTCAAATTATGAATGTCATTTCTTAAAGATACTTAAAGCATAGTGTCAGAATAGGTATTAAATATAGGTAGTTAGTAGTTATATTGGAAAACTGTTAATTGTTGTATCTATGAGCTGTTTACTTATTAGCATTAATTACCTAGATATTCCTGATGTAATTTTCTCTATAAATGACAAAGATCAGCTGAGAGATAATCAATCTGTTAACTTTTTTTCTCATATTTTCAGTCTTAAGTTGGTATTAGAGGGGGTTCATCTCACTTTGCTAGTTTTGTAGTTGTCCACCGCTGTCCATCATTATCCTCTGCTGTTGCCATCAGTTGCCGCCGATTGGCGCTGGCAGCCATTAGCCATCCACCAGTGTTGGTTTCGACCACCTTTTTGTCACCAGAGCAACTCCGCATCTTCTCCCCAAGGCTCGACAGACCTCCTTGTTTTTGCTTCAATCCATGTTTCTCAAGTCTTAGCTTTGGTTGAGAGGCTCCTCTCTCCTTCTCTCTCTCATATTCTTTCCCCACTTCTATTTTCCGCCTTTAATAGTTGGCATTGGCTCGGGAGTGTAAATTATTGCTGTAACTCTGATTGTTGGTGAATTAATCCTTCAATATGTCTTCCTTTACTTAAAGTGGATACAAGCATCCTCAATGTTCCTTTTGTAAGAGAATTGACTATGCTCAAAATAAATGCTTCTCCTTACATGGTTTTCCTAGCAAGATAGCAAACATCTTCCAATCTAATACGGCTGAACCACATTTTTTTTAAGAAGAATATCAAGAATATCTTAGTTTGAAGTCACTGGCCGAGCCTAACCTTTCACTAGTGTGTTAAAGGCTTGCATCTCTCAAACCTTGGAATGTCAAAGTCCATGGATAATTGACTCTGATGCTTTTGATCACATTTCAGGTAATGCTCCCTCATTTTCTTCCATTTCTCATCCTAAAATTCTTTATGTTATTACTTTAGCCAATGGATCCAAAGTTACTTCCCAAGGAGTTGGTCAAATCTTCCTTTCTCGTCTTTGAACCTAAAATATGTTCTTTTTGTCCCTAATTGTTCTTTTAACCTAATTTCCTTAAGTCAATTAACTAAATCTTTAAATTGTTCTATAACCTTTGATGCAAATTCTTTTGTTATACAAGAGTGGTACAGGTAGATTGATTGGTGAAGGACATGAATCTAGGGGACTCTACTATCTAGGCACTAGATTGTCAATGTCTTGTTTAGCATCCCCATCTCCTAAGCTTGTATATGATTGCTTGGGCTATCCACATTTATCTAAATTAAAAAGGATAATTCCCGAACTTAGCAAACTCCAAGTCTTATAATGTGAGTCATGTTAATTAGGAAAACATATTAGGTCTTTTCCGAAAAGAACTGAGTCAAGGTGCAACTTTATCTTTCATATAATTTATTTTGATATTTGGGGTCCAAGTCGAGTCTCATCCTTTGGGTTTCGTTATTTTGTCACTTTTATTAATGAATATTCTCATTGTACTTGAGTTTAATTATTGAAAGATCGGTCTGAACTTTTAAATATCTATGTCATTCCTTAATGAAATCAAGAACCAATTTGGCCAAGTGATCAAGATCTTAAGTGGTGATAATGCCAAAAAGAATACTTTTCTTCTGGTTTTCCCACTCTTTTAAACTCACATGGCATTTTACACCATTCCACCTATCCTCATACACCTCAGGAAAGTGGTATAGCAGAGAAAAATAATACACTTAGTTGAAACTGCTGGTACCTTGCTGCTTGGTGCCAATGTTCTTGTCCATCATTTGGGATATGCCATTCTTACTGCTTGTCATCTGATTAATAGAATGCCCTTTTCTTTTTCTTTGGAAATTAAAGTTCCATATTTCATTGTGTTTCCAAATGAATCTCTATTTAACATTTCTCTTTGAGTCTTTGGTCGCGTGTGTTTTGTACATGATGTGTCTCCAAGTTTGAATAAACTTTCAGCCCGGGCTATCAAATGTGTCTTTTTATTCTCGTCTTCGAAAAGGGTATCATTGTTATTCACCTACGACTAAAAGATATTACATGTCTGCTAGTGTCACCTTTCTTACGACTAAAAGATATTACATGTATGCGAGTGTCACCTTTCTTGAAGAAAGTCCTTTTTTCTCTTCCTCCACACAAGATGTTAACTCTATCCAACAGGTCTTGGCTATGCCTTTAGTTGAGCGCTTTGTGTATCCTACTCCTAACACTGTTCCCAACGTCTCCAAATAATCCAAATTCTTCTCAACAACCCAATTCACCAGGACCATCTCCTCCTCCTCCTCTTATCACCTCCCAACAACTGAATCTAATGATTAGTCCAATGCCACATGGTGAGTCCTCTTCATGAAGTCCTTCACCATCGTTGTTTCATACTATGTCTCCTAATAATGAAGATTCCAATTTCCCTATTGCTATTGGAAAGGTACTCGCTCTACACGCACTCCTCATCCCATTTACAATTTTCTAAGCTATCATCATTTGTCCCCTTCCTATTGTTCTTTTATCCCCTCTATGTCTTCCATTACCATTCCTAAAAGTGTGAAAAAGGCACTTGATCATCCTCAATGGAAACAAGTCATGATTGATGAAATGCAAGCTCTTGAACGTAATGGTACATTGGACTTAGTTCCTCTTCCACCAAGAAAGAAGGTTGTTGGTTGTAGTTGAGTTTACGCCATTAAAGATGTGCCAAATGGTGAAGTTGATTGCCTTAAAGCTAGATTGGTGGCCAAAGGATATACTTAGATCTATGGCCTTAATTATGGTGATACGTTTTCTCCCATAGCCAAAATGACTACTTAACGTCTAGGTTATAACACTAAATGGAAGCTGCTTGCAAAGTTGGCACTTGGTTAATCTTAAATACCCCTAGGGCGTATGTTAGATAAAATAATTTCTTTCTTCTCTTTTATTAAGTTTTGGAAATTGAGTCGAAAATTGTTTTGATTATTTACGTTGGAGTAGTCTAGGTTGGTAGACAGGTTTTATGAGAGTTCTAATTTTCTTTACATCTATAAGACAATTTTACTTTATATGCCTGACATTTCATCTTAATTTACTGGATAGTTGTCAACTGACAATTAACCTATGTTATTCTTTAAATCAACGCATTGAACTTTTTCTTTAATTTAAATGTTTTTTCAATATTATTATAACACAGGGGGAGGATGAGACGTGATCAGCACTGAAAAGTTACTAAATGCTCTTTTCTGGTTTTATTATCTGTTGTTTGCAAGTGGTATTCAACATGTCTGGCAACTGTGGAACAGAAGATTGCCAGAGACTGAAATCTTTTGAATGCTGAGCTTTTTCTCCTATTTTCTAATCACACATCACATGCATTAGCCAAAATTTTGAAGTTTTTTTACCTGGAAATTGTTAGGTAGGTTTATCAGCATCACTCTGCACATTTTCTGTACATGTTTTTTAAACGTGACAAACAGTTTTTGTGGTAGATTGTCTAAGTTTCTGATATGATTCTTCCTAGTATTTTTTTAGTACTTCTTTCTTCCAGAGGCATAGACAAGAAAATATAAGATACAATAGTGAGTCGGAAATCCTATTTTTTTAATTCCAAATCGAATCTGAGAATCGTAACACTAGTTTCATCACTTGCTTAGCCAAACTTCTTGTATAATGGGACAAATGAATCATTCTTCGCCTGTGTAGTGCAATTTAATGTTCGATAGGAAAGAACAAAACTTGTCACAACTGGTCTGATTGATTTCCTTCCTTTAGAATATTTTCTTTGCAAATTAAGGATCCGTGCAGGCCTCTATGTGTTAGTGATCTTTTTTACATTGGTAATGAATATTATAGAATACCAGTAGCTCTTCATATAATGGTGGTTAATATAATGTATTCAACAAATATTAAAATATGATATTAAGATGTTGACTTTAAATTTAATTTAATATAAAAAATCAGTTTGTTATGTATGAATTTTCCAACATGATTGAAGTAGTAGTAGAATAGAAGTTTTCATAAGCTTCTCCTACATCTTATAACCAAACGTGACTGCATGAACTTTTCCTCTTTGTTAATAACCCTTCACATGGTTAATCAAAACTTAAGGAGTTATTGTTTTACGAATTCGTTAGGTGGGTATTACTGAGAAAACGTTCAAATTCAAATAGAGTTGAACAAAACATTTGTCCCGACACCAATTCGAAGCAACCTTTGGAATCCCATTTTGTTTTAAAATTTGTGTAGGTCACGTGAAAACACGATAAAGATATAGCTGAAATAGTTGAAAAAATGAATAATATCAAAACAGATTATATGTATAATTAATTATTATTACTATTTCTTTAGAAAGTATAATATAATTATAATTTAACCTTAAAAAACAATTTATAAGATAAGCTTTACATTAATTTATGTTATAATATATTGTTTCTTGCTAAAGATTTCACATCTCAGATATGAAATTATACAGTAGATAGTTTAGTAATAAAAATTTATAAGATAAGCTTTACATTAATTTATGTCTACTTATATATTATAATATATCGTTTCTTGTTAATGATTTCACACCCCAGATATGAAACTATATAGTAGATAGTTTAATAACGAACAATGCGATAAATTTAATTTTTTTATAGGATATATTTTCATATTATCTTAAAAAATATACTCACTTTTAAATTAATGGTAGAAGATCTTCATCACCTGATCATATGTTTGATAAATGTATGATTTCCAATATACTTATTGGGTTGAAGTTTGAATACATAAGATTAAATATGTGTATTTTGAAAATAAGTAATAAGATAGACTTAATAATTTTTTATAGAATAGACTTTGATATATTTTTTAAGTATAAGTCAACTTCACAAAAGTTAATTGCAAGATAAGACGTAGACATATTTATACCCGCTTTTACACACAACAATAATAATAATAATAGAAAACTGATTTTGTGATAATTAATTCCTTTTAGTAAGAATAAAAGAATATCTTTTTTAAGAAAAAAAACAGGCAATAAGAAATTGAAATAGAAGGAAGTTGTTGAAAAATAAACAAAAGGTACAAATTTCAAATTATTCGTCCAGAAAAGAGCATTTTATTAATTGAGCTATTACCACTGAAATTACAAATAATTCTATTATTCCAAAGATAGTTGAAGTATCTTAAAAAGAATGTTTTCCAAATATGTTATATTGTGTTTTATAACTTTTGGCAGGTTTTGTTTTGAAGTTTTTTTAATCATGACACCATACTTGAAACTTTTATAAACACTAATGAAAATATAAGCGTGGTCACGGTTAAATGTTCACAATTTTTTAAAATAATAAATATAATAAAATTTTTGATATTATTACAATAAAAAAAATTATCAGATAAAATCATAATGAAATATGTATTTAAAACATAATTTACTTTTTTTATTAATTGTTACAACTACATAATTTAAATACTTTCAATTTATTATTATTATTATTATTATTATTATTATAAATAAGTTTTATAAATTATAGAAACAAAAAAAATTGTTAATAAAAGCAAGGATACAAAAGATAAAAAAGTAAAAAATATGTATACAAAAAATTAATTAACAAATTGATTTCATTATTAATTGTTATAGATAAATTTGAATAAAGATTTTATTATTATAATCTCTTAAAATTTGAAAAACTTTCATAACATAGACTGTATTAAAACTTTGAATGGATGTAAGAGATAAGAAAGGAGATAATCATTGCAAGTTTATGTGCAAATTCTTCTTAACACTAAAATACATTTAGATTTAGGTATTATGCTCAAATTTTAACTAACTAAAAAATAAGATAAATATTTCGGTATTAAAACTTTTCAAACATAAATATTATTTTACTTGTTTGTCCAAAAAGATTCATTAAGTATTATTTTATGTACATTTTCTTTATTTATTAATTGTGAAAAATTAGTACGCTAGTAATTATACAATGTCAAAATATGATAAATAGAGTCATGATTCATAACATAAAATAATTGAGTGAATTCTAGTTGACATCATCCCACATTTAAGGTAATGTTAACACCTAGAAGCAACTAATTGAGCAACTCAAATAATCCACAAATATGCTCGATGAAAGAGATAAAAAAATATCACTAACTTGAAGTAGTTTCTATGTCTCATGCTATTGAAGATTGCCGCTTCTTGCAAATTACTTTTGCATGTACAGACACTAATGATGATCACCTTTTTATTGTAATAATCACGATCATCAACCTTTTCTTCAAGTGGAAGTACTTGAGCGCTAAGAGATACAACGGATCATTTGATCTATATGATAAAGGCTTATAGGACAAGTAAACTTCTTTTCATTAACAATGTTGTTTGTTGTAGAATCGTCCCCACTATGCTAAAAAAGAGCAATCTAGTAGTTATACTACAAACTTCCAACTAACTCCATCAACTTGTTTTAAATATTTTTGAAAAATTTCAAAGCATGTTTTCTAATTAGCTAACCTCGCATGATCAGTTCCATGGTCATGATGTAAGATAAGGATAAGATAAGTCTCTTCAAAATTTCATAAAGAGTTTCACAATTGCACAAATCACAATATCATATTTTAATCCAACATTCATCATGCACACAATGGTGACTAGATGGAAACAAGGTAATTTTTTAAATAATTTTCTTGCCAGTGCTCCATAGACAAGGATAAGCTTCAAGAACTAGTCTAAAAAAAATCATTGTGGAAGCATCGACAAATGGAAAGATATGAAATATATACTTAATGCAAACAAAGATGTCATTTTGCAAGATGTGTTCAATGTCAAATTGCTACTAATTTGGCCACCTTTCTTTACCTATGCATTTCAATTGATTAAGAGGTGCCCATACCATGAAACAATGATCACACTTCTAAAGATGACGCTCGAGTTTGAGATATTATCAAAGACACTATTATGTTTTGAAACTTTAGCTTGCTTTGTTCAAAAAGAGTATATAAGGACATGTCTAGGATGCGGTGAATACAAAAGAGGTCACAATCGTTGTAATTAAGGAGTGTAGTTGGGTCGAGGACACAAAAAATGAATAGAATGAGAATAGGAGAAATCAAGTGCTCAATCATAATCAAAATCAAAATAATAGTAAACTAATTCAACATCAAGAACCTCACAATGCCCAAAGAGTCATTAATACCATTATTAAAGGATCTACGATGTAGGAAGCTTGAATTCATCTCAGAAAATACATATCCACAATCTAAATATGAGGTGTTTATTCTAACCAAGAGTTATTTCTCTAATTGCATTTACTAATGAAGATTTCAGTCATAATGACTCAACACAAGGTGAATTGGTTGTGATTATTACAACAATTTCCAATTTGAGAGTAAAAAAAGTATTGATCAATTAAGGGAGATCGACTGACACACTAAACTTACCAACTTTCTTTAAATTAGATATTTTGACCACCTTCATCATTGTTGAGTCCTAGAAGGCCTAATCCTCTAACCCTATTGGTAGTCAAACACTAGTAAACCATCTATAAGTTTTAGTGATACCTAACATTATATGTGTTATCTCTTCGATTGTGAGTGAATTATTTGAACATTCTAACATGTTTTCTAACAATTGGAAGGTTCTTAATAGTATTCAAAGCTTATAGCATGTGACATGACAAACAGTCTTATCATATGGGTTTTTAAAATTAATTTAAATAATAATCAAGCCGTAACTCAAATAACTTTTCAAATTTGACCCAACTATCTGGCCGTATTATATGCATTTTAATCAAAAATTAGTGTAAAAGGTTATATTACTTAGGGAGATAAGTATTGTAAATTATCAAGGATGTTGTGAAGAGAAAGGAGTGAAGGACAAAGTTGAATTAAGTGCAACAATCATAGTAAAGCTCCCCAAATTCAAAACAAACAGGTATAAAAGGTAAAGCTGCTCAACGAATATTAACAGGCTCTTAATGACTACCTTTTTCTAGAGTCTATTTAAAGCCTTCCATTTAGAAGAAGAAGGAAAAAAAAAGGAGATATCATGCCAAAATGTTGCTCAAATTAAAAGAACTCCTCTAAGTCAGGAGAGCAGAGGTTTCACTATACCAAGAATGTTGGTAAGATGATAAAGCATACCTCACAACTTCATAGAAAGATCCTCAAGCTAAAAGAAGAAACAAAATTAAATTACTTAGATCTAGAGGAACTTCATGGAAAACACTTAGAGTGTTTATCCAACTATCTAGGAGAGTGCGCTTATCTATTGTATACGTTGAAAGACGTTACCTTCATTAGAGAGCAAGATAATACCAACTAGGAGAGAAAGCTTAACATTGTATTCATCGTCAAATGCAATCCCCCTAGTGATTAGACCCAATGTTCAGTCAATCATTGAAACATTAAACCCTCAAATCTTAAATAGGAGTGCTTGTTTGACAAAGAATACTTAGTGTCATTCGAAAGTGACTTGAGTAAAGAATACTCAGTGTTAGCTAAGAGTGGCTTAAGGAAATAATACTCAAAGGGTTAGCCAGGAGTAAGACCAAAGAATACTCAGTTAAGCCAAGAATGACTTGTGGCAAGAATACTCAGGGGGCTAGCTAGGAGTGACTACTAGTCTAAATAATACTTAGTTAAACTACGGGTGACTTATATTGAGAATACTCATAGGGTTAGCTAAGAGTGACTATGAGCCCAAAGCATAATCTAGTGTACTTCACAACATTAGTTTATCTAGTTGAACTTGACTAGCTAGCCAAGAACTAGAAGTAATATGTGCAATAGACAAACCAATATAAATTGTTGAGTATGTTTTTTTTCCTTCTCTTTTTATATTCTTTGTATTACATGTTATTATTATTTATACTAATTTAAGAAGGAGAGTTAATGCGCGGCTACAACTAAAAATGTTTTACCAAAATGCTTTTATAGTTTAGTATTTGATATGTATTTGTATTGGTTGGTCATATACTAAAACTATGATCCAATCACTTATCTAAGTAAATACTAGTAATATAAGCATTTAAAATTGTAAGTCAAGTGATCTAGTTGAGTTACAAATCTACGTCTAACGTGACCTCTTGGACTGTAAGAGATGACAATAATATAAGCATTTAAATATGATTATCTATGTATTATAAATTTTTTGAGGAAAATTGTTTTTATGTTTCATTAGTGAAGCTCATTGCGGAAAGATTTATGAAAATGCATATTTTTAAGTTTATCTTTTTTTAGTTAATCATTTTAGACCAAACCTACATCTGATGTAGCCTATTAGATATAAGGATCACAATTCGATCATTAGTCAAATTATGCAAAAATATAACAAAAGAATGATCAATACATGATAGTAAAGTTTGTCCGATATGACACATCATATGAAGGAATTTAGTTTGATTCTTTACAAATAATAAAATCATCTTCTTAGCATCATTAATTAAGTTATATTCGTGAAATTTTTTTAAAATTAATTAAATTACAATTCAACCTTCCCTTCTTATGATTTTCCTGTTTTTCACAAGTACCAATGAGATATATTGTATTAAGGTATAAATATGTTTTTATGATATGATACAAGTTTTAATTTATATGTCATGCCATAGACACCTTGTATTACCACAACACTCCTGTTCCAACACTCACATCTCCCCAATTTTAGCACTGCATTTGAAACCTTTAGTGTCTTAGTATTGTCACTAAAATAAGGTTATTCTTTAGTGTTCTACTGTGACAAATGTATGACAATATCCTTACTATTTCATTCTGCACTTGAATCTTAATAGAACTAATACCTATAAATCTATAAATTTGTAAGGATTATCACTATCCATTAGAACATTATTGACAACTCTATCCATATGTCTTAAACCAACTTTAGTTTAGGCATATACAAAAAGTAAAAGTAAATAAAATTCCATGTTTTAGAATAATCCAACTTATTCTCTTATCTCAAACATTAAACAATTTTCATTAGATGTTGAGTCAGTTTGAGTAGTGAAAATGAAATTATATTTGCCCCTTCTCTTAGAATAATCTTTCTCCCAATGACAGGATTCTTTCAAGTAAATGTAGATGTCCCTTAGACTAATCTTGAGTTTTTCTGTATTCTTTCTCCTTGTCAGTAATAGACATTATCAACTTAGTCAAACCAATTTCTTCACAATTCTCAATAGTCACGTGTTAAAGTTTTTTTCATGGAGTTTTCACCTACATAATGAATTAACAAAATCTCAAACGAAGGGGGAAATTTACGAGATGAATCATTGCAAGATCCTCGTCTTCCAATTTTACTTATATAACTCAACTCCATCAAAATTGAGTTTATCTCATCAATATGCTCCTTTGACAAAAAATCTTCCTTCATACGAAGTCCAAACAACAATTTCTTAAGAAATAACTTCTCTGGATGTGTTGTTTAACTAAAGTGGGGTGTCTAGATGTCCTATTCTTTTAACAAAACGTGCATCTTGCTACATTGACACTATTCTTTCTTGTGAACTTCTCAATCTTGATCAGTGGCCATTTTCTTGAATATTTTCTTCACAGAAATTGAACAAAGAAATAGAAATGATTTTGATTAAGTCAACCACTTATGCATAACATATTAGAACCCAAACTCTAATATTAGTTTGTTGGCTATTAAATATTAAGAGGTTAAAAAATAGAAACACACACTAAACACTAGACAGCTTAGTGATTATTTATAAACTTTCTTGATGAAAACACGCAACAATGGACACAATGATTAGCATAGTACACTTGCTCAGATAGTAAAGAGCAAATTACATGATGATTGACAACGAATTACATACATACGTTAATCCATACTTCTCAAAATTGGTAAGACTAATCCATGTTTTTCTAAGTTAGTAAGACTCGTGTATATATAAAATAGCTATAGTCATAACTAAATACATAAAAACTAATAGAAAGCCTGACTAACTGTTAACAATTATATAATAATAACCATGAACAAACATTCATGTTTGATGTCCACTAAAGCAAACGATTTTCACTAAATGATTTTCACTAGATGATCTCTACCAGATACATCAAGCTAAACAGTGTCATTAAACGATCTCTACCAGATGCATAAGCTAAACAGTATCATTAAATGATCTATTAGATGAAGAAGAGTCGGAAAAAACTCAAAAAAATAGGATTTGTTTTGGTCCCAACAACTTAACCACCTACTTAATTGAGTGAACCACGAAAAGAATAAATAAATAAATCTATAAATACATATTTTTATTAAATGAAGTACTATCTTTTTCTCTCTCATTACTCTCACATTATTATTATTTTATACATTATTCATTTAACATCATACAGTTTCATGCAAATATACTTTTTGTTGAATATTCCAACAATTATTAGACTTTATCCACAAGACTTCAGGACTCATTAAAGAGATTTCTTCCTTCCCAAATAGTTTTTTCTTATAAATCTCTATATTCCAATAAAATATTATTTAATTTCAAAGGTCTTACAAAATTGTTTTTAATTGATTGAGCTAATATACTTCACGCTTTTTAAAACTTTAATGCCATATTGTTATCCAATATAGTTCGTAAAATAAAAGATGGATATTTATCCTGCCAATATAAGTACACTGTATTCCTTTCTCTCTCTCTTTTTCCACTCACGCCATACAAACGCCATACAATTCATATCTTTATACGAATTTCGTATTATCTTATCATGAACTTTAGCAGGGTTCAGTGCCAACTGGTTGAAGAGAACCAATCATTTTTAATATATTTGCTTTGAGCAAATGATCCATAACACATCCTGTTTCACGTGCCTCAAAACTTATTTAACTCTAGGGTTTTAATGAGAGAAACGCAATTTTAGTATATAAATTCACTAAGATATCATCTACTGACACAATCATTTGTGAAAGAACTATAATTCAATTAATTAAACAAAATACGCAAAATATTGTAAATTTTTAGATATTCGTTTAGAAAAGATGTTTATAAGTTACTATCTACTTTAACTTGTAAACTATATGAAGTTTTTAGATCTACAAAAAAAGAGTCGTATTTGAGATTGAGATATAATATAATGAGAAACAAGTAAAGATATAGAATTCTACAAGGATATCCTTTACCAAATGAAACACGTAAACCCCGTGCTAGTGTTTTTAAGGAATTAAACCTAAATAGTTATAAAAAACTACACGAGTGTGTCATGTAAAGAGACATCCACTATAGTTTTGAGAGAGTTGGTTGGTACAATCCCATTGAAAAGAACATAGAAAAGTGGGAAAAGGGGTGCACCTAAAACAATACCTAAAGTGGGAAAAGAATTTTACGAGGCATGCATATAAACAGGTCCTTCGAGTTATATTCCACGAGGGTTATTGCATCATGCTTGCAACTTTCATTCATCATAAATAAAGTTATCTTCACAAACTTACGTAAATTGATTTTCTAAGACATAAGTCGCGTTCATTAACAATAAATTAACCCTCATTATTAAAAACGTAAATATATTTTTGATATTAATTAAGTTACCAGATTTTACTTTTGTCTTTATTTATTTTGAAATTGTTTACATAACTTCATTTTTTCTGTTTAAAACATTATCTAAACTTTTTTCACGAAAAAGAATAAAAATTTAACGGAGATAAAAATGTTTAAAAAATTATTAGAAAATTAGCTTAACAAAACAGAAAAAAACTGCTTTCATTGTTTTGTTCTCCATCATTTACTTAGAAACATATAAAGACCTAATTCGCTTTCAGACATTTTCATCTTTACCAGTTTTTTATTTGGTATAAAAAAATAAATAATTAAATTACTTAATTTATTAGAAGTAACCTATCTCTTAAATGTTTTATTTATATGATTCAAATGAAATATTTTTATAATTTGTTTAATATTAAAATGTTTTATTACTTAGTATATAATTTATTTAAAATTATATAAGAAATTATTTTTTTTAGAAAGGAAGAATTCCGTGTGGATTTTTCTGCGATAAAATTGAGTTTAAATTTTTAATATTTTTGTTTGTTATCGCAGTGGAGTACAGGGATGGAGAGATACATGAATCTGAGTAGGAGTAGGTGGATGCCGCCAACTTTTTATTTATTAATACTTGTGTTTGTTAGCATTTAAAAAAATACTTAAGAAGATGATTCATTTTTAAGTGATTTTTATATAGCGACATTAATATTTATTTAATTTTAGAAAAAGTATTTTATCATATTTCCTTTTAATATTGATAAGAACTAATTCTGATGATGAAATTATATATAACTAACAATATGTACGCATGCACACACAATTACCTCTAATATTCTAGTTATGAGATAATATTGTTGCTTACTCTACAAAGCCTTTTATTTTATTGGTCCTTGTAATAACTACCCCTCCAGGTGAACTGAAGGTTTTGCATTGATTCATGATTTAAAAATTAAAATAGATTCTGTAAATCTAAACTCAAAAGTTTATCACACTTAACTAACGACAAATAGACAAAATTATTAAGAATGACTAGTGAAGATGAATAAGATAAATACTCTTGTTAGAATAAGTCTGAAATATTCAACCTCATTTAATTCAAAAACTTTGACATATCGTAATAATTTTTCATAACAAAATATTAAGCATTTCGTAATTATTATTATCTATTTGTTGTTTAATCAACTTTTTAAAACTATTTGATATCCTAATACTTGCATTCTCGATCTCTAAATTTCTAGTATAAACGAGAGAAAAATATCTTTGAATGCCTAGTTGATTAGGTTCAATGTTTCAATTATTTCTGATTTAAGACTTTGAAGTAAGTTATCATGGTGACATATTGTAAATTTAAAGTGGATTATCATGGTATCTATCCTCATGAATATCTTTTATTAACAAGGGTTCACGATTTTGATTGCTTTAGTTGTATGATTTACATTAAATAATGGAGTATTTCTATTCTTGTAGTCATAATATGTCTAATTTCAATTAAAATAGGACTCATCATAGTGATCAATGTAATTTGATTTGATGGTGGTGTTGTATTAGTGGCTAATTTGTTGTATTACACTTGATATTTTTTGTAGATTTATCTTTTGGCCTACACTCATGAGTAACACAGTTATTGTAACACTTGTTGTGTTCACGATATTTTTCTATTGGGTAAACATTATAGTCTCCCTATTTTTTAATCTAACTCTTAGAACAATGCCAAAAATTCGCACACAAAACATAACACGTATAATCAACACATTTAAAACTAACAAAATTACATGTTATATATAATTTTGTTTGAAATAAAACACTTGTCCTATAATTGTGTCAATTTATTTTCAAAAGCAATTTAATGATTAAAAGTAAATTAATTCAACTAAAAAATACTTTTTATAGAGATATTTCTATTTAGATTATCAATTTACTAAGATTTTCAAATTTAATTGTACTAAAGTAACTTTAAACATAAAAAAAAATCAAATTTATAACATGAATTGACTCAATGAAAATATATATATTCTTTTAATTTATCTGATCTTTAGACATATAAAAACATAGAATTCATACATGACGTCAACATAATAAAAATTGTAAAAAATATACTAGAAAAGAAAAAAATGAATAAGGTTAATGAAATCTAAATACCATTAATAATAAATAAAAATAAAGAGAAAATAACTTAAGACTTAACCAAAAAAAAGAGAAAAGGAATTATCAAGAACAAAACATAAATTTAAATATGAAATCTATAAAATTAGTGAACAAAAATATTAATATTAGCACTTGTTTTGTTAAGTTTGATAAAAATATAAACAGTTAATAGTAAATAGTTTTTAGCATAATAGGTGGGTAGGAGAGGAATTTTTTCTGAAAGGTACCTAAGACACTATGCCAACAATACTAACAAGTATGCAAATGTGGAAGAATTAGGTTGTTGGAGCGAGTCCATATGGGTATAGAATTTGGAGTGAAGAAGGATATGGTATGATTGAGAAGTAGACAGAGCAAATTTTTCAGCATTTGAGTGGGGATAAGATATATGAATGAAGACTAAGACATACTAAGTTGTTCAACATATAAAACTTTGCAAGATATTGTTCAAAGGAATTATTTGAAACACTTTGGAAATTTAAAACTCTTACAACAGCCAAACCCTTTGCATAGAGAGTTATGATAGATAGAGGAATTTTGGTAGAAAGCAAGTTATGCTATATATGCAAGCTAGTTGATGAAAATTCTAATAATTTGGTTTTTTACATGTAAAATTGGAAGGAGGGTATGGAATAGATGTAAATAATGGATTGATTCTAGTAATGTACAACATTACTAGAAAAATAGCATTTCATTCAATTTTATTTTATAGGCCTAATTGATAATCAAAATATTATATGAATAGGAATGTGGATGACAATAATTTAGGTTATTTAAAATTATAAAAATAATATAATTTTCAGAAATGGAATTGTAGATTTTATTAAGATTTTTTTACTTTAACAGTTAAAATGTTAAAGTGGATAACAAACATAATACCTAAAGTTAGATTCTCTTTTCTTTAGACGGGTACTTAAATCCACTAATTTGTCTGGAATTATTGTGAAAGGGTTGGAAATAAAGATAATAAAATAAGGTAAATGTAGATGTTTTCTCTACCAAGTAAGCTTCACAAATAGAACCCTCCACCACAGCTTTATTTTTTACTTTCTTTTTTAAGGAGTGTAAGAACCTAAAAAAGAATGTAGACATGCATCGTTTAAAATATTGAATAAATAAAAAACAATGGTGTAAAAGTTTTTAGTACTTTTATACCTTTCAAATGGATACATCCATCCATATTGAACTGGACCACCAACTTTTGCCCCATAAGGTAGATGAGTTGGAAGATGTTCCATGGAATCAAAAAAGCTTGGTGGAAATATTTGTCCCAATTTGCACAATAACACATGTATATTTTCTTCCAAAACTCTTAAGTGTTTAAATTTAGTGTTGTGGAACTTAATTCTCTAAAGAAAAGGCTAAGTTCAACAAGAACTTTCCAAATTGATTTTGGCAATGAATCAAATGTAATTGGAAGAAATTGTTGCATGAAGACATGACAATCATGATTTTTCATCCCATGTAACTTTCCTTGACTAACGTCCACACATCGACCCAAATTGAAAGCGTATCCATCTGGAATCTTAAGTTCTTTAACCCACTTACAGATAAAGACTCTTTGAGATTTGGTGAATGCATATGCAACCTTTGATTTGATAAGTTTGCCTCGACCAATGTCTTTCAACTCTAATCTTTCGATCGCATATTTCTGCTACATCCAAGCGAGCCTTGTTTGTATCCTTAGTTTTTCCTTTGATATCCATCACAATGTCAAGCACATTCATGAACACATTTATCTCTGTGTTCATAACATCAATATTGTGACATAAAAGAATGCCTTTTCATTCCTCCTAAATGGATGATCAAGTGAAAGAAACTGACGGTGACAATCAAAATAGGAGACCTTGTGGCTATGAGTAAGAGAAAATGCCTTTGTTCTTTCCATACATATAGGGCAGACAAGTCTACCAAAATTCATCCAACCTGATAACATGCCATAAGCTGGGAAGTCATTGATTGTCCACATCAAAACAGCCTTCAACATAAAATTTTTCTTCAATGACACGTCATAAGTCAATATCCCTTCAGTCCACAAGGTGCATAACTCATCTATGAGTAGTTGCAGGAACACATCAATCTTATGCTTTGGATTTGATGGACCTGGAACTAAGACTATCAAAAACATAAATTCCCTCTTCATGCACATGGAAGGAGGAAGATTGTATGGAGTTAGGATAACTGGCCAACAAGAATAACTTTTTCCATATTGACCAAAAAGATTAAACCCATCTGCACATAAACCTAATCTAACATTTCCTAGGTCTTGACTAAACTTTGGATGCATTCTATCAAAGTGCTTCCAAGCTTCCCCATCGGATGGATGACTTAAAATAGATGGGTCTCTTCGATTCTCAGCATACCATCTCATGTGAGGTGCAATGGCCATTGAAGAGTATAACCTTTTAAGTCTTGGAATAAGAGGAAAGTACCACATTCTTTCAACCACAATCTTCTTTTCAATTCCCCTCCCTTTCTGATGACTATCTTATATCAATCCATTCCACAAATAAAGCAATTAGTTATGCTTTTATGACAATCTCATTGTAATACAACATGCATCCTTTCGGGCAACAATCAATTTTCATACAACCCAAACCCAATGTTTTCACAGACTTCTTAGCTTGGGAAAAAGTTGTAACCATTCGATTGTATTTTGGCATAGTCTCCCCCATAAGTTGGACCATTCTATTGAAACATCCTTCAGACACATTATAATCAGATTTCAAGCTCAAAGCTTCCAAACAAACCGACAATTGTGAGTGATTTTGACATCCTTCCCACAAGGGTGCTTGCACAGCAACAAACATGTCAAAGAATTTTTGAGTTTCACAACTGAAGTTTTCTTTCATGTGTTCTGGTCCAATTGTAGGTTCTGCTTGTAAGTAGTGGGCAGTTGAAGGTCCAACATGATCCATGATCATTTGCTGAAAATAACCTAATTCTTCCCTTTGCTCACAAGTTCCATAAGATGAACCTTGAGTATCCACTGGGGGGAATATTGGCACATCTTCACCGTGATTTGTCCACCAATAATAACTAGGCATGAATCCCAGCTCATAAATATTTAACCCAACCTCATCCATATACTTGAAAATTTTACAATTACACTCAACACATGGACATCTTAACATTTCACCTTGTTTTGTAAACTTTTCTTGGCTAATAACATATTGTAGGAACTCATGCACTCCTCTAAATTCATCTGTGAGATGCTTATTACCATCCAATCTTTGATACATCCATCTTCTACCTTCGGGAATTTCCAGTTATGCAAGCCGACTACAATAGTTTACATAAACAATTTATAAGGTTGAACAACAACAATTAAATGCATTTACGTCTCTAATGTATATAAAATGTTAGACGTCAAATGTTGTGAGGGGAAAATTATAGGATACTAAACAATGTTAAACAAAAAGAGAGAAATGTTAAAAAAGGAGGTAAGAGATGTCGCGACCTAAAAATCACGACGGGTATGGCGGTCCAAATAAAAACTAATGAAAAGAAAGAAATGGAGTCGCCACCATAATTTTTTATGAAAAATTATGGAAAAACCAAAAAAAGAATAAAGAATAAGTTTGCGAACTAGAAATGAGTTCGGGAGTCAGTTACGCGTGGGGAAGGTATTAGCACCCCACAGCGCCTGTCTTAAGACAATACCTTTACTTAAATAATCAAAATCAAATGTGGTTTTTAAAATATTTATTTTTCCCAAAAATATAATATATAAAAAAAACAATTAAAAACAAAATAATAATTTTTAAATTAAAGGACCCGACAAGAATTGACCCTGCTCCTACGTATCAACATCCTTAACGGGTGAAGAATCAGGAAATACGTAGTTCTACCAAATTTGAGTTATGTTGAGAAATTTGACATTTTTATTTATTTTTTATTATTATATATTTATTAGTTTGACAATTTAATTTCATTTCGGCATATCATAGACGCGTTCGGTCTTTTGATAATCCCAAACGAAAATTGAAATTCCTTAAACAAAATTCCACATGATGCGTGTGGTCATTTAGAACTTAAATCAAGAATTGATATTAATTATTATTTATTTTTTTTTTAAAAGAAAGAATCCCTCATGACACGAACGGTCATTTAGGATTTATTAAAACAACAAAACAAAAATTTTTTATGAAGAGTAGACTTTTCAAAAATAAATAATCCAACGTTAAAAGATTGAAAAAAAAAATCAATTAAATTAAGGGTGTTTTGGGAATTAGAGAGAGATATGGTGCAGATCCAGAAATATGGAGGCGCAAGAAGCAGATTCAACCCAAATAGCTTCAGGGGCATTTTAGGACTTTCTAATACTTATAGGTGTGAATTCTGATTAATGGAGGTGCAGGTAGCAGGCCCAATCCAACTAGTGGCGAGGACATTTCAGAAATTTCCAAAAGTCTGGAGGTGCAAGTCAGAATATGTGGGGGTGCAGGGAACAGTTTAGTGGCTTGCGAAATAGGCATTTGAATCTATTTTGGAAGAATGTAACAACAAAATCAAGGTGGCCTAGTTGGTCTAAGGCGCCAGTTTCAGGGCATAGGTTCGACCCACTCTGCTTTCTCTCTCCAGGCACACATCTTAGTCATGGTAAAAGTCCACCCATGTACCCATGTACCCCCGTAGTAATGGCCAAACAAAAACGTCCACCCATGTACCATGTACCCCCGCAGAGAAAGCAACAGTTCCCTTCTCTGGATAGACCTGAGCATCACTTAGAGGAGGATCTTCATATATAACCATGATCACGTTAGCATTCTCAATAATCCTCTAAAATGTTTGGTATGTTACCTCTCCATCCACCTGGAGCTCAAGGGACCAACTGTCCATCCTGTTGACAGTCAGAACAGGTCTAATCCTCTCTCCAAGAGCTTGACAAGGGACAGTCTTAGTTTGAATATGGATTCCTTTGACGTAGCTCACCACGACCAGGGCTCCATCAGTAATACGAAGAGCGACAGTAATCTCGGATGAGAATTCAACGTGTCCAGGGGAGTCAATGAGATTAATGAAATGCGGAGAGGGGTGGCGAATAGAGTGGTGCTACTTTCTCTAACGAAAATATATAAAACAGAGTGTACAGAGTGTGCAGGCAATCCATACTCACACAACACAAGCCTCTGGAGACTCCTCTTGTCTTCGCTTTTCTTCTCCCCTGGAGCAAAACCACTTCCTTCTTCTTTTTCCGCTTGCTCGCTCTTTCAAAAATGATCTTCACTCTGCTCCTGTTTTCCTTTTCGCCTCTCCTTCTCGCTCCTTCAAAAAAAATGCCCTCCTCCAATTCTGTTTTTTCTTTTCTTTTTATGCGTCCAAATCCATTCTGCTTTTACTCCTTCACGTGCCAAATTCCATTATGTTTTCCACTCTTCCATGTGCCAAATTCCATTCTTTTTTTTTTCTCTTTCTCCCATGTGCCAAATTCCATTCACAAAAACTCTCCACTCCTGGCTTGCCACGTGGCAGGCGAAAATTCTCCACTCCTAGCTTGTCACGTGGCAAGCATTTTTTATTTATTTTTAATTCTTTAATAATAATTTTTTTTAAAAAAATACACTTAATCCTTGATTATTTAAATATTCTTTAATTTTTCCTAACAATAAATTTCAATCTAAAACAAATTTATTTATTTATTTTATTTTGATTAAAGCACCCACAAAATTAAATAAATTATTTTAATAAAAAAAAACGGTATATCTTTACCCGGACAAAATCGGGTATTGACAAGAGAAATAACATTTCATTTATTATTAACAATTGATATTACTCTCTTTATCCTTATTCATTTTAGAGAATTTAAGTCCAAGTACTATAATTATGTATAATTGTGCAAGTTTAATTTAGTTGAATTTAATACTAGGTTTTACTAAATATTTATAAATGCTAAGATGACCCTGTGTAGAATTGTGCAGGGAAAATATTAGAATATAATAACATGTCACCTGAAAGCTCACTGTCACATACTACATTTATTCTTAAACTATATTAAAAATTCACAAAAGAACTACTTCTATATAAATTAATAGCAGAAGATTACAAAATTATATCTAATTAAGAAAATATATAATATATACCTCCATATGACGCAACAAGAACAACATAACTAAAAGTAGTTGTAACAGCACTACAACCAATAAAGCCACACTTGCTCCAATTATAGGATATTAAACAATGACACAATAATCTTTCTCCCACTTACAAATAAAAGATGATCAAATTTATTTGTTTGAAAATCAATAAATTATGAATAATTACGTCGTCTCACACAATTTTTTTTATGAGCAATAATGAACTGAGGTAATAAGTTTATCCTAACCTATATACACGCAATTCAAAACGTAAAAAATAGCAGAGTCGTACCAAATGTAAAAGGTATACACCTTACTCTATACAAAAAGGGGCCCCGTAACCCAAACACAAAAAACCATCAATCCTGAAGAACATAAAAAAGTTTGCACTTACATGAGGAATAACAAAACTGAAAGCAGAGACACATGTAGTACGTATACACCAAAAAGATCCAAAAAATAATGCTATAGCATCTTAGTTCCTTCCACCACGATTTTCAGCTCACAGATAAGGAATGCTGTCAAACCATACTCTGCATCAGAAAATGTAGATCCTATACAAGTTCGATGAATATCACAATAATGTAGAGATGCAGGTCACAGGATCAATACACCAATCAGAATAAGAAAATGTAGCATTTTGTATTTTGCTTTTACTACTACCAAGATTTCACTTGAACAACAGAAAATAACTCCCGACTATCAAACACCTTATTATTGAAAATAATATCGTTTCTATGTTTCCAAGTATGTCAAACAATAATCATCCAAATAGTATTGCCCATTGAAATACCTTTTCTATTGATCTTACACAACCGAAATCCTAAAAAATGGTCCTTAGGCATACAATGATATACAAAGTTCAACTCAAACCAATTATCACACATGTTCGTCTCACACAAATGATAATGCAATATGGAATTTCAAATTTGCAGTTTGCAGTTTAATTTAATTCCGTTACTTAAAAATTAATAGCAGAATAATTATATATAATTAAGAAAATATATACCTCGAAATGACGAAACAAGAGCAACAGAACTAAGAGTAGTTGTACCAACACTCCAACCAATAAAGCCACTTGCTCCAATTATAGGATACTAAACAATGACACAATAATCTTTCTCCCACTTACAAATAAAAGATGATCAAATTTATTTGTTTGAAAATCAATGAAGTACAAATACTTACGTTGTCTCACAATTTTTTTTTTTATGAGCACTAATGAACAAGATTGAACACGGGTAATAATAAGGTTACCCCAACCTATATACATGCAAGTCAAAACGTAAAAAATAACAGAGTCATACCAAATGTAAAAGGTATACACCCTACTCTATACAAAAAGGGGCCCTGTAACCCAAACACAAAAAACCATCAATTTTGAGAAAGGTAAAAAAGTTTGTAATTACATGAGGAATAACAGAACTGAGAACAGAGACACGTGTAGTATGTATACACCAAAAAGATCCAGAAAATAATGTTATAGCCTCTTAGTTCCTTCCACCACGATTTTCAGCTCATAGATAAGGAATGCTGTCAAACCATACCCTGCACCAGAAAATGTAGATCCTATACAAGTTCGATGAATATCACAATAACATAGAGATGCGGGTCACGGGGTCAATGCACCAATTAGAGTAAGAAAATGTAGCATTTTGTATTTTGTTGTTACTACTACCCAAGATTTCACTTGAATAGCAGAAAATAACTCCCGACTATCAAACACCTTATTATTGAAAATAATATCGTTTCTATGTTTCCAAATATGTCAAACAATAATCATCTAAACAATATTACCCACCGAAATACCTTTCAAACAATAATATTAACAGACATATTGAAATCTTTATGCTAACATTAGAATCAATACAAACCCTCATAATCGCAAACAACACAAGAACACCTCATTTTTCAAAACTCACCACAGGGCCCCAAAATTACATAATCAATTAAACAAAAATCTGAACTACGAATAAGAAATATGAACCAAAATGTGAACCATAAAACAATAATTCTAAAACTTTTTTTGTAAACAAATAAATTAAAAATTTGAAATTACTTCAACCATGAACCAAAACCCTAAATCCTATGATAGTTGGTGACAATAAGGCTGGAGGTTGTGGCTACAAAGATTTTTGAGGGAGCTTCTGGATAGCTACAAAGGTTGGGAGACCCAAAGATTGGAAGCACAAATTTGAAAGGGAGAACTTTTACAATTTGGAAGGGGAGGGTCTTGAAATATCAAATGATTGAACTTCTAAATTTTTTCTCATCCTCTGATAAGTGGTTAAGGTCACTTACTTAGGGTTTTACAAATTCTTTAATACTTTCTATTTTATCCTTAAACTTAGAAAAAAAAATTACTTTTTGAAAGACCAAAATTTTTTAAAAATATTTTAATTTAATATAATATATAACTATTGTAACTAATTTAATATAATATATAACTCTTTTAACTAATTTAATATAATCATAGGTGTATTAATTATTTTTTATTTTTATTTAAATTTATTATTAAAAAATAACTTAAAAAATAAACAATTAATTTTTAAAATAAATCAAACATCAAGTTTAAAGTTTTAATATAATTTACCTCTCTTTTATCTAATTTAATATAATTGTTGTTTGTTGTATTCATTATTATTTTTACTTTTATTTAAAATTATTGTTGAAAATTAACTTAAAAGATAAAATTACTTTTGGAAAGAACTAGATGTCAAATTTTTCTAAAAAATCTTTTAATTTAAAAATTAATTCTCAAAATTTATATCAACAAATATATTACATTTTAGTTTAGAATTCAATTTTAATTTAATTAAATGAATTAAATATCACTTCTAAAGTTGTAATATAATATATCACTTTTTTATCCTATTGTTGTATTAATTACCTTTTAATTTTTATTTAAAACTATTGTTGAAAAATTAATTAAAAAAATATATTTATAAAATAACTTAAAAAATAATTTTATATAAGATACTAAGAACTAAAAATAAAACATATTAATTTCGATTCCATGATAAAATCAATAAATATAGAAAAGTCGCACTCTTTTTCTTTAACTTAGCTTAATTAAATTGTTTCAATTAACAAAGTAAAAGAAAAAAATGATCCAAACCCCAAAATATATATATATATATATATATATATATATATATATATATATATATATATATATATATATATATATATATATATATATTTTTTTTTCTTGAACCTTGTGATATTTGTTTTTTGAATTTATTTTGTTGGATGAAAATGACACATGCTTATAATTGTTAGATGAAAACAATACAATAGTTACTATGGATTATAGACTTTGATATGTTCTCATTCATTTATAAATAAGCAGTGGAGAAATTTGAAGAATGGATCATTATAGGTAACATAAGACGAGTTCTTCCTGCACCTTAATACCTACTTCCTACACCCCTATACAAAATTTTAATTCCACAACTGCCCCTGTGGAAATTACTTAAATAACCTTTCTTTATTAGAAAGGTTTTCTTCTTCCCCTCGAGAATCATAGTGCACAGTGCAGTACAGTATATGTTTTCTTTCAAATCCATCTTCTACAGTCTCGTTTTTGAAGGTTTTAAAGGTGATTGAACGGTAGGAGAGACTTTCCGACCATCGTACAGTATTTATCGACGACAAGAAACGACGGGAAGGTAAGATTTTTTTATTGTGGTGGATTATTTAAATTTTTGGTAAGGCACCCGGATGAGGCCATCCGGTTCTATTTTTTAAATTTTGAGAACCGGATAAGCAGTCACCCGAATCGTATAATGACAACCGGATGCAGTGGAGAGGCGGTGCCATCCGGTGTGTAATATGTGAACTGGACACTCCCCGTCCGGTTGTCAAATGATAATAAAATTTGAGAACCGGATGAGATACACTTAGTGGTCATCCGATTTTCAAATTTTTTTAGCATTTGACAACCGGACGAGGAAGCGTCAAATTCACAGATTACAAACCGGATGACACTCCCTCTCCACTGCATTCGGTTGTCTTTATTTCACATTTTATTTATTTTTTGTGTAAAAAAATGAGTTTGTACAATGTTCATGATGTTCACAATGCAATATTACAAAAACTTGTTAGTGAAACAAATCCAGAGAAGAGAACCCACCCTCTATCATAGGATGGGGCCATGAACGGTTTGCAAACATTTCGATCTTTGTGTCATTTAACAACGGAGTAATCGATAGATACATCTTTTTCTAATATTTTTGTTTTAAAAAATTATAATGAAATCCTTAGATTTGAAAAATATGAGTGCATATATCACAGTTTTATTAACTAGTCTTTAAAAGATTAGTTAAAAAACCGAAAATAATTGAGAATGTTGAGGGTTGCAATCGAAACAGGGTAGTAGGGATTAGATATAAAACCGAATGGGGTGGAGGCTAATTTAGTCTTTACAATTTTTAAATTGAGAACTATTATTTCATATTTTATGAGGGGTGCAGGAAGAGGGTATTAGGGTGCAGAAAGAACTCGTCGTGACATAAATTGTCTCGTGGTGAGTTTCCAATGGGCCAAATCACAATTCAATCGTGGGGCTTGGGTTAATATGCTCTTAAGTAAAAAGAGTTGTACCCTGACTATAACTATAGCTTTTGACCTAGTGGTAAGAGTTCGATCCAACATAGATCTCCACTTAGAAACTTTTATTTGGGTAAGATTTAGATTGCATGTAGTTTAAAAGTAGAAAAGAAGTAAGGTTTGGATATTAGTAGTTTAAAAGTGATAAGATTTGTACTAACATCATACACTAGTCTATGATGCTTAGGTAGGCATGGACAGGATGACAATTTAGATTTACGGAAAGAACAATCCATTTATTTACTAGAAAAATGTATAATTGTATCATACATAAACTTTTTAGGATTTAGCGGATCTGTGAGTCTAAAAGGATTAATGAAAAGAAAAATTCATTTCTTTGACCAATAACATGTTCGACTACACCATTCACTAATATCTGAACATGAAGTAGACATAGGTAATGATAAGTATAAAAGAAGTCAACAACATTATAATTTGTGACATTGAATGAACTTTTATAGCTTGCATGTTATTATTATTATTAATGATATTTTTATTTTAATTAATATAAATAATATTCAAAATAATCATTTAGCGACCACATAAGTTAGTGGCTATTTCGGTCACTATTAGTGATCACGATAAATCGGTTGCTAAATTTGGTCGTTAATTTGAAAATTAATTTTTTTTTTCACGGATGTTTTAATAAGCAAAATCAAATCGATCACAAAAATAAATTTATATTTGGTTGCTGTTTCGATCTTTATTTAGCTACCACTATATTGTGGTCGCTGATTTTGGTGATTAATTTTTTATTGACATTTAGCGACAAATTTCAATTTGATCGCTAAAATAATTTATATTTTGGTGACTATTTCGATTGCTATTCTTGCACTATCACATTTTTGTCGTTAAAATCGGATGCTAACTTTTTTTCTTTATTTAGCGACCAAAATCAAGTCGGTGGCTAAAATAAATTTGTGTTCAGTGACTATTTTGGTCACTATTCAATGACCAATAGATTTCGATCACTAAGTGCAATAGCTAAAATGTTTTGTTGAGTAGTTAGCGATCAAATTGTATTTTAGTCGCTATTTTAGTGATAATTAGTAGCTACATCATTTCGGTTGCTAATATTAGTCACTAATTGTGACTATCAGTTTTTGGTGGTTAAAATCGGTGACTAAATCCCTTTTTTCTTGTAGTGATGTGAGCTTTACAATGCAATATCAAATATAATGTGTGGATGGGTTGGAATGGAAAAAAGAATCGCAGGTAAGGGTTATGTGAAAATTTTACACAAGCAGGCATGATAGCAAGCAAACTCACCTGAATACCAGATCATTACCAATTGAGCTATGCAAAGGACCATAATAAATATATGTACACAAGAGTAGTTTGTCAAGTCTGCTACTGTGATATTCTTTGTAATTACACACACACAATAAATATATATATATATATATATATATATATATATATATATATATATATATATATATATATGATTTTGTGCTTCCTATTAATACTCTAGTGTGTTGTCTTATAATACAAGTGTATCATGTAAGTCCTATTAGTGAGTACAATGATCTCAAATAGACATTTTGAATAGACAATGTTTGGTTGGAAAAGGAAAGTTATATGACATTGATATTTTCTGTATAAAGATTAAAATATCCTCAAATGCTTTGATTTATTATTTTATTTTACTTTTTACTAGTAGAAAAACTCATTTATTTTTTATTAACAGAAAAACTCATTTTATTATGACCATGTTTAGTTTAGATAGCTTGGGTATTAACTATCTTTTTTCACCCCAATTATGAAAAAAAAATATATTTTATATATAAATCACTGAAGTATTTATTCAATTTATCTTAATAAATACACAAAATCTATACTTTACTTGTCAAAAGTCTACTTCATGTGTAAAGAGAGATATGTGTCTAATAACAGAGTGTAAAATTTCACTTTGATATTATTTATACATATAACTTTCTTTTGAATTTTGTCTGCAAATAACTTTCATTTCAATTCCTTTTCCTATAACTTTTTTTAAACTATTTTAAAAAGTAACTTCAAATTTTCAACTGAAAACTCTTTTTCATTAAATGTTAACAATATCAACTTGATTTTTATATATTTTTTTATTATCTAACCTAAATTTGGTCTTCACTAATATAATATATATAAACTTTCTTTAGTAAATTTCTTAAATAGTATTTTACGACCTCACTAATATTATATAAATTTTTTGTTAGAGATTCCACATCGACTGTAGATGAGACATTCCAATAATTTATAAATAGGTACAAACCTCACTTTACAAGCCACTTTTGTAAAGTTAAGTTAGACTTAAATTTTACTTTTTGATATGGTATCAGAGCCTATTCTAGCACGGTTGTTGGACCACCCGCTATCGTGCCGCTATCGGACAACTCTTAAACAATATAGTCTCACGCACAAGTTGAACAATCTCGGCGTGAAGGGCTGTGTTAGAGATCCCACATTGACTAGAGATAAGACCTTTCCAATAATTTATAAATGGGTGTAAACCTCACTTTATAAGCCGATTTTGTAAGGTTTAGTTAAACTTAAATTCTACTTCTTGATATTTTCTTTAATAAACTTGTCTTTTTCTTACTAATATTTTAGCACCTACTACCAGTTTGAAAATAAAAGGTTACCAGGTTGAAAATAAAAGGAAAAATAAAAAATTGTTGTTGCATTGTTGGCATCCAAGTTATTAGTGACATAGGCGGGATTCCATTATGAAAAGGATGGGTCCGAAGTCCATATTTGAGTAGTGCTGTCAACTTATTGTGGAAAGAAATGATGAAAAATTTTGACCAGAGGTAGCGAATTCTATCCTTGTAATGACTTCAATCTTCTACTTTAGTGAGAACAATTGAAACAACCCACATGGAGCACCGAATTTCAGTTATGGAATTATGATGGCTATGCCAAAATATGGTAAATACAATATTATACCTGCTACGTGTGATTATAATAATGGAAAAAACAGGAATATAAATGTAATTTGAGAAAATATATAGATATATTAATCCAGTTTACTCTAAAGAATAATAATCATGATCAGTTAAGAGTCTATGATTTAAAACTACGAAAAAAAAAAATCAAATATACCACTTTAAAGGAGGAGTCAACGAAAGAATATACAAAATAAAATTAAAACTAAGCAGAGGTTAACATAACAAGTTTATTAGGTCGAATATTAGCAAAATACGGAGAGAGAAAAAACCAATTAAATACAAGACAGGAAGAGTATTTGACATTTAATTCAAATTAAATTCTTATAAAAAAACTATTAAAGTAAGAAATCCAGTTGGAAGAGTTTGAGAAATGAGGTATGCCAATTGTCTTCTAATTCCCATGTTGACTTGTTGCACGTGAAATCGAAATGCAATGAAGTTGGATGTGCAATTAATTAAGACTTAAAGAAAAAAAATAAGAATCACTTTAAAGATGTTGAGTATAACGTGAACCATCAAATCCCAAATGAATAAAGAATTTAACCAACACATATAATGGGACAAAAGTTTCCTTCTTCATCCTTGTCGTGATTTAAGCGTGGTTTTACTATAATTAATCAGATTCACCTTGTAATTTATTTGAAACACCATTTCAAATTCACAGGCACATGAGTATATTGATTCATACGATTGAAAGAGGAAATTAAAATATAGTTGTTTTGCAGTATATCCATAACTTTATTACAACTTTTGAATAGAACACCACCATACAAGTTGAACATGCAAACATACCTTTATGAACAAAGAAAGGAAAATGACTCGTATTTGATTATACAAGTAGAAGACCAAACATATGTAAATTAACTAATTCTCTTAATTATACATTTTTTGGGTGCAACTAACTTAATGCAAATTATAGGATTAAACCACTCCTGGGGATTTTGGATCATGATCTTTATTTGCTCCAGTCCCTGCATAGTCTTGGGTTTCCAAATAAACCCTCCTCTCTATGAATTCTCCTTCCTTCATATCACCCACAACTTCATCACCATTTCCAAGGGCATGCTCCAACTACAAAACACATTATAATAACAAGGTATTCATCAAAAGGAGGGAAACTATATAATTTTCTTATAATATTCATAATGAACTCAAAACCTATAATCTCATCCCTTACTAGATGTATTGTCTTTCTTAATTTCCTCTGGATAGTTTTTAAAATCCTTTTAATTTGGCTTTTAACAAGGAATATTCTTATTTAGTATAAGTATTTGTTGAACAATTTTATTCCCATTTCTTAAACTATTACTTTCTTTCCAATTCCCTAATTAAGTTAATTAGCCGAATAAACTCTGATAATAATTATAATAACTGCTAACTGTTAAAGGGTTATGAGAGGAAGATATTCTTTGCTCATGAGAGAGATTATAAAGTAAGGAGCACTTACCCTAGTTAAAGAAGACAAGGCAGAAAATTCTTCTTCTTCATCACCTTTCAAATTTTGGGTTCCTGTAACCAAACAAAGCAATCAAATTCATCATATATTTTAGAATATTTACATAGAAACTTAAAAGAAAACTGAAGAATCAGTTAATTAAATATCCAATGAAAATCTTACTTGTTACAGGAACAGAAGAGGCAGACAGAACATATGAGAAGTACAAAAAGATTATCAGCAGCTTCATGAGGTTTCTCTTCATCTTAGATGATGAATAGCAATAGCAGTAGCAATAGCATACACCACCAAGTTGTTGGATGACAAGGAAAGCACTTGAAGAGGATGAGAGAGGGAGCACAAAGATGTGTGCTTAAATAGGTGGCACAATAAAGAGGCTTCAATGCACCAATTAATGTACCACATAAGCCAAAAAAGTCAACTTGTTCATTTTATTTTCTATTCTATGCCTCCAAAGACCTAACTCCATTTATTTACTGTTTATGATCGATTTGGTGAAGATCATAAAGGTTGTGTCTGTATTTCTTTTAAAAGTCTTTAGCACACTGAATCGAAGACAATGTTTAAAAAATGTTATCATGGTGTTGTAAGTGTGTGCAAATTATCAACTTTGACATTAAATTTTTAACTTGCTTTTAAGTACCTACACTTTAATTGAGTACCGTTGTTGCGGTTTGGTTAAGCCAAATCGGTTTTATTTCTAGGCCAAGACACAAGAATAGGAAAATTAGCATATACACTCATGAACCATCATACCTTGACATACATATTCATTATAGCATGTTTATTATAAAATAGAATGGATCAATATAGATCCGAAAGATGAAGTTCTCCTAAAAAAGTAGATAAGTTAAAGCACACATTCTCAAAATTAACCCATAATATATAGTCCATTCCAACATTTGTCAAAAGGCCCCTTAACATAATAAAGGACATGTCACACGCATACTTATGTAGTTAGATTTAAATCTATATTTTTGTAAGCATCCTTCATCATATTGGAAGAACAAAATGAATGCATAATATAAAGCCTAGCTAAAAGTAAAGTTGGTAATGTATAGTGGGTTTGGAAAATTTGACAAAATAAAAACTTATAATCACTATCTATAATGAATTAAGTAATTTAAGTCAATCTGGATGTCTCCAAAACAAGTCTTGACATTTATGTTTTCATTAAACCTACACTAATGAAAATACATGTCTTGCTTTAGCAATATCATTAAATGTAGCATTTTTGTTATGTGACTTTGTTTTATTCTTCGATATATATAATCATGACATTATAAACTTGACTTATCGATGTCACATTCTTCTCCTTATGCTTCTTTAAAGTTAACAAAATATTTCTTGATTTGACTGAAGTCTTAGTCATATCAACAAACATGCTCTTCTCATCATTTGTCAACCTACCCGTATATGGATGACTCACCTAAGTATCAGCCAAGTCATAATTGTGAGACACACAAAGTAACTTCAAAATCCATCATTCTCCATCCTTCATCGATTTTTTTTGTAGTCTAAACCTGCTTATATCGCCTATATTTACCTCCTGTGTCACAGCCTAACAGAACATACGTCTTCCTTCCTCGTTGCCCATTTGTAATATCTGACGTTAATGTAACAATCACAAAGCCAAAGTTATACGCAATCTTTCTTGCCCACTTCAACAAATCATCCCGAAAAGCAAATACCTGTTTAGACATATCAAAACAGTCAACTTCAATATGTCAATGTCATCTGAAATACCGATGAACAAGCCTATATTCATAGTCTTTATGCATAAAAGAACAACTTCAATACAAATAAATCATAAACCTTACAAACACTTGAAAACAACACTAAATATCTTAAAAAAAACATTTTATGAAAGACCAATTTGTATTCTAGAAAATGTTTTTCGAGAGCTAAATTTGACTTTTGGAAAAAGTTTCCACATACAAATTTGACTTCCGAAAATTTTGAAATGTAAATTTAATTTTAGAAAAATATTTTTCAAAAATCAAATTCGCATTCCCGAAAACTTTTTTTGGAAGTCAAGCTTATATTCTGGAAAACATTTTCTATAACTCAATTTTCCTAGTCTCGAAAACATTTTCCGAAATTTAGATTTCACTTATGTAACAGAAAAAAAAATTATGAAAAACGTTTTTTTTTTTTTTGTAAGGAATATCTCGCACCACTCAACAAGTTTCGGATTTCATTTTCTGGAAACCATTTCCGAAAACCAATTTCAGAAAACCAATTTCTGCAAACAACTTAAACCAAATTTGCACCCACGCACACGAAATCAACCTAGACACACTCACCTCCACTCACCAATAGCACCACTTGTCGGAGAACTCTGCACGACACCACCACGGACCATGCTACCGCAACACTCGGAACAATCACCCACAACGCCACCTCCTTCCTTTCAATAATCTATCAGAGGTAACAGTGACATTTTGAAAAAATGATGGGTGTAGGAAGCAGTTGTCAAAGTTTAGTCCAAAGATTAATAAGAGTTATATAATTCGGGTAAGCCTAACAAATACAAGGCAAAAACTTCCTGTCCCCATCAAAATTTCAAAATGCCAAACATACCCTTGTCATGTTTATTTAAATAAAAAATTTGTAGAGGTTGGTTTCGTTAGTGGTGGATGTTAGGGTGAGGTGCAGCGTTTGTGATGGACGGTTGTGCTCCGGTGAGACGCTTTCAAGGTCCTGTTGATATTTCGAAGACATGACAATTGTGAATTGTGGTTCGGAAAAGAGATTCCAGAATGCATGTATAAAGTTTTGAAAAGTTAGTTTCAGAATATAGTTTCGGAAAGTTTATTTCGAAATAAGAGTTTTCCGTAATGCTTTTTCCCAATTCAAAACATGACTTCCGAAATTCGTTTTTTATAATTTTTCGAAATGAAAAAAAAAAAAAAAAAAAAAAAAAAAAACAACACATCTCCATCTGTGCTGCCGTCCACTACCAACAACGTCCCTACCTTTTGTATTTAATCACTGAAGGTCATTTTTGTATTTTCATTAACGTGAGGGGTGCCAATCAGAGTTGATGGGGTGCAGGAAGTTTTTGCCCAAATACAAAAGGGCAAAAATATGAATTTGGACCAAGCCTAATGAGTTGAGTGGAAAAGTATGCTAAGCCCGAATAAAAGTAAAGAAAAAAATGGGTTAGATCTAGAATGATAAAATAAAGTATTAGAAAAATGAAAAATAAAACTAAACTTAGCCTAAATGAATTTCAAAAGTTTTGAAAAAAAAATATTTAAAGAGAGAAAAAACAAGGAAAGAAAGAGACACAAGTAGACATTTGAACTTGAAAATAAGAAGTTGCTCGAAGTAACAACATATATATCATACTAGAGGGAAATGAGTACAACAGTGGATAAATCAGGTAAGACAATAACAAAGATGAAAAGGATCATTTTAGAAGGGAAAAGAAAAAGAAAAAGAGAAGAGATAAAGCTTGAAGTAGAGAGGGTTGAAGAATAACAAATTGGGATTAGTTTTTGAAACTGATCTAGTATGTATTAGCTTTTAGAAACATTTTTTTTTTTTTTTTCGTATTTGAAGTTTCTAAATCAATGCAACCGTGACATGTAAAATTCACTTTATTTTTTTTTTTATTAATTCTAGAGTGAACAATACATACGAAGCGATTTAGTACGAGCATGTTCTTGATTTCTCTTGCACCATTAATCTCCCCCTCTCATTATGGTCTACATTATTTGTTTCTCTGTGAAGTATTCAATCTTTCATTTAAGTTTTTATTGCTCTTCATGTTTGCATTATGTGGCATTTTTTTATGTATTTGTGAAGCCAAAGTGCACTGAAAGATGAACGTAAATTGAAAAAATAGTGAATGATATTGGTTGATAGTTGGGTATTATTTGATTTTCAAGAAAATATCGTTGTTGGTAATTGTTTGTTTTGAATGAAAATCTTAGGGTGATTACTTGTATATATTTTAAAAGAACTTTGGCAATGTCTTACTATATACTCACATAAATATTTGTAACTATTATATCTCTTTACTTCATTATGTATCTCACCTATAATGTTTCAAATTTAGAGATCTAGTGAAGGAATTTTATTGGGTACGTATCTTGAGAAGAAAGTTAACAAAACGTTAAAAGAAATTCTAGAAGATCTTCAGGATTAATCTCATTTGTAGATACATATTTGGTAAAGAGACCAAATTTATTTTTATATAAAAAGATATTTGGATGTGCTTTACAGTAAAAAAAATCTTACATTTTCGTAGTTGATTACTTTTTATACATTTTATGATAAATGAGTTAATTTATATATGTTTTAATTTTAAATTTAATTAAAATTTTTAAATAATTAAGTTTATATTATAATCTCTTTGTGTTTAAAATATTTTTTATTTCTGTTTAAGTATGATATTATTTTATTTTTATCGTTAATAAGGTGACGTGGTTGTTATTTTTATTTTATTCTTTTCAACACATTTATCCATTCACTTATTTCATTTCTTTTTCACTTCAACATTATTTCATTTCTTTTTCACTTCAATAGTGAGTTAAACGGGGAGTTATACAAGATAGTGATAGGGAGAGAGCGAAGATGAAAGTTGATTTATGTATGTTTAAATTTGTGTTCAATTTAGGAGCAGAAATTATGGTTTGCAAGGAATAGAATTCACATGTTGTGTTAGTGGAATATTTCAGAAATTATATTTAAAATAAGAAAAAATCACAAGCATGAATAACATTTACTTTTGAGTTCTAATGTAGGTTTGACCTAAGTTATTAAAAGAATTTAAAAGGAAGAGACTAACTAGAGAAAATTCTTTTTAAAAGAACAATTGTACTTAATATCAAGAGACAAAGAGGCCGGTACTAGAAGTTGGAGACTACTCTGCATTCAATTGTTTCAAAATATTGGATTCGACCTTTTATGTTATGCATGCTAAATATTCTTTAGTTAGATGATTGATATAGTATTTTGAATTATATGTTTTGAATTTTTTTCCCCCGATTGTTATGATGTTTTATATCTTGTTTATAATTAGAGATAGAACAAATTAAATTTTGTCACAATTGATCAGAAATTGAGCGTGCTTGATTTGTTTCTATTTAAGATTATTATCATTTTAATATTTTTGTTGAATTCTTAAAATGTCTAAAACATTAGAAAACAACTTTACTATATAAGAAATTAAGAGTAAACAGCACTTAATTCAATAGATAATTAGAATACTTGTATCAATTAAAAACTATAAAAATATACCAATTCTCTAACATATTTTATAGGAATTGAAATTTTTCTTCATAAGTTATTTTTAAATTTTGTTAATTTTAAAATTAATTGTCATTACTCTAAATTGTAAATATCTTAAACTTAATATTCATGAGCAAACTGTATTCAATAATTCAATTCCTGTTAATGATATTTTGATTACAATAAGTAACAAAAAACAAAATGCTATGAAAATAAAAAAAATATTTAAAACACTTAATAGAACAAAATTTATAATAAAAATTAATTAAAAATCTCCAAATTTATATAAGATACTTAAAATTAGTTAAACTTTAATTATTTAATTATTTGTCACTATAAAATAAGAAAAACAAAATAATTATATCCCACTAACTGTTATGAGTGACCTTTAAATATTATCAAAGAAAAGTGAAACTAGTACCATTGTTCAAAATATTCAAACTAGTTTGATTAAGAATGATATACAATTAACCTGTTCGTACAAAGCAATTTTGAAGGGTCCCTCACCCAATAAGGAGGAATTCTATTTTTGTTACTTTAAATTAAGATCCTTAAATGGGAGATGTTTCTTAGGGTAAAGAATTAAACATGATATGATTGTTTAACAACTCACAATAGATATCATAAGATTATACATTGTAGAAAGAACCTAAACTGGCCAACATAGCCTTTTCTTCTTTTGCTCAACCAACAATAACTCATTGGATTCAAACCGACAAAGGTGTAAGTTGTGCATGATGATAAATTAAGAATGTATTGGCTATTGTATAAACTAAGATGATTTTTGTGTACATGTGTGTGCAAGGCAACTTGAAACCTACCCACCAACCAACCCACTTGCTGTTGGGGAGCATTAGGAAAATACTTGCTGGTTTTAAGCCTTTGACATGCAAAACCCTAATATATTGCATTGTCATCAATATGACAGGTAGTGTGACCTCGAAACCGTCCTAAGAAACCATTATTTATGGCTGCCTATTACATCATTCATCTATTTATTTTAAAGAAATTTACTATAATCCAATGACTGATTATCATGGTTTAACAAAATGATAGAAAGTTTCTTTCTTCTACCATGGTGCTCGTGTGTTTAGATTGTACAAATTAAAGGTGATTAGGATTTGGGATTAGTGTCGTTGCCAAATTTTTATGTTCTTCATACATAAAAAAATTACTAACTCGGTCTAAATGTCTGTTTTTATTATTATTATTATTATTATTATTATTATTAATTTTAGTGTTATTATTGTTATAATATGTGTGTGTGGAATTGGATAAGTCTGGTGTCTCATATAATATATTTTTCTTTTTGAAAAAGAAACCCGTTAAATTAACTAGGTATGCTAGTGATGTATGGATAATATATGGTTCCAATATAAGTTTAATTAAATCCAAAGTATGCTAATAGTTTTTCCGAGGTTTCAATATGCTTACATTTATGTAAATATGGTGTTGTCAATTTGCTCACATACGTCTCGGGTAAGCGAACTACTTCTTTTTAATATGTATTTTTTTTCCGAGAGATAAAAATTGGTGTTTTCAATTTTTAGTCACTAAAAAAGTTTACTTGAATGTATTCTAGTTTAGTTATGTACCTGTAGCGAAATTTTAATTTGATATACCTAAATTGATTCTTTTGTAAATGTAAACCCCGTAAAAAGAAAAAAAAAAAAAA